>OLRW01001171.1_pt1 | contig 17843 bp, 14 predicted proteins | sample 1672701 | NCBI WGS metagenome assembly OLRW01 (sample SAMEA3136715, study PRJEB25190) | human gut metagenome | biome: human gut; feature: human-associated habitat; material: faeces | place: Austria | collected 2013
TCGCTTATATCTGTCGCCATTGTATGTCTGCAAACTCTATCATCCGAAAACTCGCAGCCAAATACGACTCCACCGCACGAAATAACATATTCTGCAATTGCATTTACAGCCGCCCCTGATGTACTTTTCAATCTAATGGAGTCATTCTTATTCTGTACAATATAACCAGATGTGGTTTCTTCTCCTATTTTTCTTTTATTTAATATAGGACATACACTATTACATAACCCACATTCTACGCACCTATTTTTATCTACCCGGGGATATTTAAACCCTTCTTCATCAAGCTTCATTTCAATTGCACTCTGCGGGCAAACAGCATAGCAGGCTGTACATCCGCTACAATTCACCTTATCATTGATTTCAATCATTCTTCCCAAGCGCCTCTCTAATATAAGCAACCGATATGGCTTTTTCTTTTTCCAATCTTTCATCGACTCTGTCATAATCTATAGGCTTTTTCATTTGCTCCAACACATCACCAGTATATCTTCTAGATGACAGTCCAGTTATGTCACAAAGATTAGCTATTCTTGAATTACGTGACATCATTAAAGGATCACTATAACGGTCAAATGCTAAAAATTGCTTATGATGCAATATTGAAAAAACAGTACAATGGAACGAGTCGGTACATATATATTTTGCATAGCGAATTCACAAACTGCTCTGAATCTATATCATACAAGTGTTCCGCATTAAATTGCAGATCGTACGGAACAAATTCATCTATATGCGGCATATCATAAAGAGGAATACCTGTTTTCTTAGATAGTTCTTCCGCAACCTTTCGATGTTTGGAATTTGCTCCTAAAAAATAACAAAAGATATAATCATTTTCTAATACAGGTTTTACAGGAATTGCTTGTGCCCATTCTTCTTTATTCAGTAATAAAGTTGGATCTAGAACGACTACGGCTTTTCTTCCTGTTAATCGCTCAATGAGTTCCGCACCGCTTTTCTCGCGAACTCCAAGCATCTCTATTCTATTTAAATATTCGATTGTTCTTCTTTTCTGATAAAAAGGCACCTCTGTAACACCAAAGCTAGTTGAATATGAAACACGTTTTACTTTTTCATCAGCAAACATCAAATTGAAAAAATTTGTTGGCAATCCAGCTGGAATCCACAGCTGATCGCCACCGGCAACTACAACATCATAGTTTTTACTTCCTGCCCTAAGTGCTTCAAAACCAATATATGGAGCTGATACTTTATCTTTCAAAAAATTCTCCAGAAATCTATCAAATGCTCTTTGACGAATCGCATCTTTCATCTTAATATCAGGATGTTTCTTTAATTGAATCTTTTTTTCAATCAGGCGAAATTTTTCCTTCATAAGATACTTATTCAACAATCTGGGTAACCACTTGATTTTTTGAATCGTATTAAGTTTTTTTCTATAGCACAAAAACTCACAGTCATAGCCCAATTCCACAAATTTCACATATGTTGCATAAGCTTGCAACATACTGCCATAATTATGATTGTCATAACATGTACAAATACCAATTTTCATATACTTTTCCTCTTATACATCCATTAACAAGACTTGCTCATAAGCTTGTTCAATTCGATTTAAGTGTGCTTCTAATGAATATCCCTCTTTTACGATTTTCCAAGAAGCCTCCCCGAATGATTTTCTTCCTTTTCCATCTAGAAGTATCTTCGTAATTCCTTTCGCAAATCGATTAACATCACCCGGATCACAACAGTAACCATTCTCTCCATCATGCACAATCTTGGGAATCCCACCCACATTTGTACTTACAACTGGGATACCATACCCCATTGCATCTAGCACTGACATCGGCATTCCCTCGTTATAAGATGGTAAAAAGAATACATCTGCTTTCCTAAGCAGTTTATCCTTCGTATCACCACGAACCCATCCTGGGAATTTCACATTATCGGATATACCTTTTTCAGCAATCAATTCCCTGATTGCTTTCTCATCGACTTCGCTTCCTGCTCCAGCCAGAACAAACTTCACATCTGGTATACTTTTTTTCACCTGTGCTATAACCGCCGGAATATCATAACAACCTTTTCTTTTTCCTAATTCACCAAGAAACAGAACTGTGTTATTACACTCCCTCTGCATCCTTTCCTCTAAAGCATCTTCATGAAGAACACTATAGTTTTCAATTATTTCAATTTTGTCTTCCGGAACAATCTGGCTCAATCGTTCTTTCCATTCCTCAGAAAGAGCAATCAACACGTTACATTTACTATATACTTTTTTAATCTTGGCCTTTTTTTCTTCCGGTGCGTTTACATAGAATTCGTCAAAATCAGCACCATGTATGTGATTAACAATCGGAATTTTGCGCCAAGATGCCATATAAATAAATGGCATCTTTCTATAAAATGATGGTCCAAAAGAAGAATGAATGTGAACCAGATCTGGCTTATGAAACATCAGCACATATGCAAAATGAAAATATCCGCAAATACCTTTCAAAAGCTTGTCAAATTTGCTTCCATCTTTATATGACTCTACATAAGTTATTTCATAGTCCTTCTCTAGTTGTGATCCTCTATATCCATTTACGACAGCTGCTATTCCACCTTTTACCATTCTATTTGGAACGACCATACATACTCTTTTCATATTTACTTTCCCCTTATCATTGCATTCCAAATAAACTTCGTGTTAGTGCTCCAGTATCTCTTAAACAGTCTCTTTGGATCTTGGACTAAGCGATACACCCATTCCAGATTATGTTTCTGCATCCACATCGGAGCACGCTTAATATTCTCTGCATAATAGTCAAATCCGGCTCCAACACCAAGCATCAGTCCATCAATTTTCCCCTGATGTTCTGCCATCCACTTTTCCTGTTTTGGTGCTCCAAGTCCGACCCATACAAAGTCCGGTTTTGTTTCATTAATTCTCTCTATAATTGCCTTATCTTCCTCTTCCGTTAATGGTCTAAACGGAGGACTGTACATTCCAGCAATTTGAATTCCCGGATAATTACTTGTGAGTTTTTGATACAGCAATTCCAGTGTTTCTTCTTTGCTACCATAAAAATAATGGCGATACCCTTTCTTTGCAGAGACTTCAAAAATCTCTCCCATTAAACTTGGGCCTGTTGTGCGCTCCATATTCTTATGACCGCGTTTCTGACCAACAGTAGAAAGAGGACCCCCTTCTGGAATTGCCATTACCCCGCCATTTTGAATTGCGCAGTAGTCCGCATTTTCAAAACTGGTTACCGTTGTATGTACATTTGAGACACATATGTAGTCTCCTTTTATTTCCGAAATATTTTTTTCGAGATAGTCTACCAACCACTCCATATTGATTGCCGCAATATTAACACCCATAATATTGCAAGTTGGAATGCGTTTTTTATCAACCTTTCTCTTATACTCCATTTCTCGCACCTTTTCCTCTTTTTCTACTTATATGGAAGGCTCATATTGAGCCAAGCAATCTATTTAAAACTGTGTGTTCATCACACTGTAGTTATCATTTTTCTCACAGTGACCATCTACTTTTCCGACCACCACTGAATCTTTTGCGTAGACCTGTCACGGGCTACTCACTTATTTTTCCTCAACTGAAACTTTATGGTAGACACCTTCATACCAACTCACTAACAAAGTGCTAGGTCTTATTGTCATAACTCGCAGTCGCACTTCTCCCTTTTTCAAAGTGCTGACCTTTATTGTCATAACCCGTAAACCAACTCACTTTGTTAAAACTGTACAAGTTCATATCTCCCACTTGTTGCAACATGAACAATCGTCTACCACCCTCTACCTCTAATTTTCCAGAAAAATGCAGTTATCATGTCCGTCTTTTCTCTGCAATAAACTTTTCCAGAAAAATAGATTTTGGGCTTTTCAACGCTTTCAACCTCCACCTCTAATTCTTCGGAAAAATGAAGGTATCATGTCCGTCCCTTGCTCTGCAATAAAACAGGCTCGCAGCAGGGGTATTTTGCATGAGTTTTATACGCCACCGTAGACCATCATGCCGCCACTGAAAGTTTGAGGTAGACATTCGTAGGGGCCGCTATAACAACAAAGTCCGCATCAGAGTATGCAGCCTTTGCATCCAGTGTTGCGGTCAGGTTCAGTTCTTTTTCTGCGAGATACTTCTCGATATAGTCATCCTGAATCGGTGACTTGCGGTTATTGATCAAGTCCACCTTCTCCGGGATAATATCAACAGCAGTCACCTGATGGTGCTGGGAGAGCAATGTGGCAATCGACAAACCAACATAACCAGTTCCAGCAACAGCAATCTTGTAGTTCTTTTTCATAATTCTATATCCTCCTGAAATTCATCTTACTTATATGGAATCCTTACATCGACCCTTCCTTTTTCAAAACACTCATAACCGTCTTAACCAAAATCTTAAAATCCAACCCCACATCCCAATTCGCAATGTACTCCGTATCCAGCTTCACAACTTCCTCGAAATCTGTAATCTCGCTTCGGCCGCTTACCTGCCACATGCCGGTGATTCCGGGTTTGATGGCGAGACGGGCGCGGTGGTGGAGTTCGTATTTTTCCCATTCGTCGAGTGTGGGCGGGCGGGTGCCTACCAGGGACATGTCGCCTTTCAGGACATTGAAGAACTGGGGGAATTCATCCAGGCTGGTTTTGCGGATGAAGTCGCCGATTCCGGTTTTCTTTTCGCCGTTGGGCAGGATCTTGTTGCCGATGACACGGGGATCGAAGTCCATCTTGAACATCATGCCGTCGCTGACGCGGTTTTCTTTCATCAGTTCTTTTTTTCGTTCTTCGGCATCCATGTACATGCTTCGGAATTTGTACATTTTGAATTTCTTACCGTTTTTGCCTACTCGCTCCTGAGAGAAAAAGATCGGACCAGGGGAGCTGATGTAAATGGCAGGTCCTACGAACAGAACAATAATTCCTGTAAAAATGCATCCCACCAGACCGCCGCAGATATCCAGGACACGTTTCATAAATGCCTGTTTGGTAGTGGCATAATTCATGCTTGTGGTGAGAACTGTGTAGTTTCCCACTTTCTCCACCAGCTGTTTGCTGCCCAGGGATCCTGAGATCCGGGCAAGGTTTAAGTGAACGGTGACACCGGTTTCCATGAACTGATCTATGAGTTTCTGGGGATAGGGATATTCCGGACTTACATTGACAAATACTTCGTCGATCCATTCCCTGCATACATAGTTGGCTGCTGTCTTTTCCCTTGCTACTACCGGGATGCCGCAGATATTTTTCCCTGTCATATCTTCATCTATGATAACCAGGCCGGCTATGCTGAACATCTCGAAATTATGCTCCTTAATGTTCCTGATCACTGTAGAGGCAATGTCTTTCGTCGTTACGATCAGCAGGGATCTGCTGCCCCCTGCCAGCATCTTTTTCTGCAGAAATGTTTTCCATAACATGCGCACCAGATAAGTGATGATCCCGTAGAAAACTCCTGTGAGATATAACACAGATCTGGAGAACTGCTGCCCTGCCTGTATGGTAAACAGGTACAAAACTGCGATCAGTTCTACCAGCACCACATGCTTCACTGTGACTGCCAGCTCCCGGTAATATCCTCTTTTCAATACATTCTTTAATGTTTCAAAGAAAAAAAGCACTGCAATGTCAGCCAACTCGATCGCCACCGCCATGTTTCTGTACAGAGGAATTCCATACGGGTTTCCTGCACCATTGCGGATGAAATATGCGATCAGGTAGGCAAACTGCAATGCAAACAGATCAAACAGAACGAAATCGTAATGCTTGATCCAGCCTTGTGAGCCTTTTCGATACATATTCTTTTTCCTTCTCCTTCTTTTTTTGATATATTTTGGAACCATAAAAAGGAAGTCCCCTGTTTCAGGCACTACAGCAGAAAACAGAGATCTTCCTTATCTCAGGTTATTTTTCAATATTTTATTTTCAGTTATGAGGTTATGGAATTTATGTAAGAGTTATCCCTTCTTCGAGACAATCTCCAGACCGACTTTCATCTCCACCGTCCGGCCGAACATCTCTACTTCCAAATATGCCATTCTCTTATGCCGGTCGATCTTGCGGATACTGCCCTCCATGCCTTTCAGGGGGCCTGAGAGAACCTGTACTCTGTCATTCTCGATGATTCCGTAAGACATTTCCACAAGCTGGCGGTCACTTCCCATTCTCAGCAAAAGGTCGATTTCCTCCTGCGACAAAGGGACAATCTCGTCTCCTGTGCCTATGAGTCTGGTCAGGCCGATCACCTGCTTCAGATTGTCGATCAGTATTTCCAGATTTCGGGCAATTAAAAAGACATACCCAGGAAAGAGGATTCTCTCCTGAATATGCCATTCGCCTCGAAATCGTTTCTTTTGTTGGTAGTAAGGGATAAAGCAGCGCTCCAGAACGTCACTGCTGATGATCCGCTGACACTGACAGCGGATATTTTCCTCGGTGCCTGTCCGCACCTGCATAACATACCACATAGGATCTTTTTACCTCCATTTAGGGTATGCTTCGCCATTTCGCCATGTTTCATGCGAATTTATAGTTTTAGAATATGTCCATCCATACCCTTAAACGCGGCAAAGCGACGATTTAAAGACAATAGATTTACTTACTTAGATTTCCTGTCTATTCTGTTACAGTATATATAATCCGACAGAAATTTGCAATAGATTTGAAATAATTCATCAAAATTATATAAGATTGATGAGGGAAATACAATTTTTTTTGTATTATTTTTCATCTGGATCCGGTCTGTACGCTTCCAGTTTTCCCAGACTGGATGCCTTTGCCAGAAGTTCTTCCAGCTTTTTATTGCCTGTTCCGATGGTCACTCCGGCGTTAATGACCTTTTCACAGGAATCTGCCAGCTCCATCACCTCTGCCAAAGCCTGGCTGCTCACCGGTTCGAAAGGTTTCTCTGTTACCGTGCGTACTGCCAGAAGCCGTGCAAGCTGATAGTCGATGTCATTGGTATAAAGGATCCCTGCTGCGAAGGGAATGTTCTTTTTCTGAAGTTCCCTGTAGACCGGAATTCCTGTTCCACCGGAGGATATCACCAGAACCCGTGGCTTGCCTTCCGGTCTGGGAAGTTCCAGGCTTCCGAATACAGGGTCGAAATATCCGTTGTCGATCCCGTAGAGATCACGGATGACGTCTTCTTTGAAAATGGTCTCCGGCTTTCCATAATGTGCAATGCGATCTCCCTTCACGCAAATGATCTTGTCTGCCACTTTCTCTGCCAGATCGATCTCATGAAGGGACATGATCACAGTGATGCCTTTTCTCTTCGCCATATCCCTGAGTATGGAAAGCAGTTCCAGTTTATAACGTACATCCAGGAATGAGGTCGGCTCATCCAGAATAATGATCTCCGGTTCCTGGCAGATGGCACGGGCCAGAAGAACTCTCTGTCGCTGTCCGTCACTGATGGCATTGAAATCCCTGTCTCCCAATTCCTGGGCATGGACAGCTTCCATGGCTTCATCTACTTTCTGCTCGTCTTCCCTGCTTAAGATTCCCAGCTTGCCGGTATAGGGGTAACGTCCGGTAGCTACAATATCATGGCAGGTCATAAGCTCCGGTTTCATACGTTCGGTAAGAACTACCGCCATTTTCGTAGAAAGATCACGGAAAGACAGTTTGGCCAGGTTTTCTTCTGCAATAGTCACATTTCCGGAAATGATCTTTAACTGGCGGGTGATACTTTTCAGGATGGTGGATTTCCCTGCACCGTTTGGGCCGATCAGGGTTACGATCTCTCCTTTTTCAATGCCGATGCAGATATCATGGATCAGTGCTTTGCCATTATAGCCTACCGCCAGATTGTCCATATTTATATATTGTTCTGCCATATCACTGTTTTCCTTTCTGACGTTTCAGCATCATCGCGATCACCACCGGTGCACCGAAGATGGAAGTCACTGTACTGATATTCAGTTCCAGTGGTGCGAAAGCGGTACGTGCGATCAGGTCACTGAGCATACAGAATACTGCTCCCCCAAGGAAAGTTCCAGGTATGACTACCAGCGGCCTGGAAGTGTTCAGCGCCTGCTTTACCAGGTGAGGCACTGCGATTCCCACGAAGGAGATCGGTCCTGCAAATGCTGTGACAGTCGCAGAAAGAATACTGGACAGCAGGATCAGTGTCACACGGAATACTTTGATATTTACACCCATGCTCTGTGCATAGGCTTCTCCCAGCTGATATGCTCCGATAGGTTTGGAAAGCAAAAAGGTCAAAATCACTGCTACAGCGATGATCACGAATGCAACTCTTACATTGCTCCAGCTCATACCGGAGAAACTTCCCTGTGACCATCCGTGAAGATTGATAATATCTGAATCCTCCGCGAAAGTGATCACAAAATCCGTGATCGCAGAACAGATATATCCGATCATCGTACCTGCGATCAGCAGAGTGGCCATATGTTTGATCCGTCTGGATACCAGGAGAATAAATCCTGTAGCGATAAGGGATCCGATAAAAGCAGCGATTACCAGTGTATAGGAAGAAACTTTGTTAAATTTCTCCAGGAAGTAGATCATCGCCAGGGCTACTACCATCTTCGCACCAGATGAAATACCCAGCAGATAAGGACCTGCAATAGGATTTTCGAAAAATGTCTGCAGCAGAAATCCTGAGAGGGAAAGTGCCCCTCCCAGGATCGCTGCCATGAGCAGACGTGGCATTCGGATCTTCCAGATAATATTATATTCTGTCTGTGCACCATCCCGCAGGAAAATAATCCTCAGAATACGTGAAACCGGAATATTCGTAGTACCTGTATTAATGTTCAGCACCAGGATGGCAAAAAGTGCTGCTGCCAGTGTCGCAAAAACTGCTGCATAACGTGAACGCCTCCGGAAATTCTCCATATGGAAGGTTCCGGTGCTTCCACCTGTTTGTTGTTTCGTCATAATTTCTCCTGTACTTAGTCGATTTTTGTCATAAAGGTCATCTGGCTTTCATCTCCGCCAGTCAGCATAAGATGCAGGTCTGTGATCATATTTCCTACAATATCTGTAGCCTGATAGAGATATTTGCCCGCACACCATACATTTCCTTCTTTGACAGCCTTGAAGTCTGCGAAAAGTTCGCTCTTCTGCAGCAGCTCATCTACACTGTTGATAGGGTCATCGATAGTTCCGTTATACACCAGATAATCTGCATCAATAGCCTGGGTGTAGAATTCTTCCATTGTCATAGGAATGGAGGAACGTTTCAGTTCTTCATCCGAACTTACCTTGGTCGGAACATAACGTCCACCTGCGATCTCGATCATCTTCGGTACATAATCATCTGGTTTTCTTACTACTACAGAACCGTCAGAACTCATATAAAAAAAGGCAACTGTTTTCTCTGTATTCTTGAAATCCTTCAGCTGTGTAATGATCTTCGCCTGTTCGTCAAAGAATTTCTGCGCTTCCTCTCTCTTATCTACCATCTCTGCATAAACCTTGATCCATTCCGTTCTTCCGAGAGGATGTGTTTCATAACTGGAACGGTCTGTAAATACAGGGATTCCCATCTGTTCGATCATATCCTGCACCTTCGGAGTGTGGAGGATCATGGTTGATTCAATCGCCAGGTTACATTCAGAATTTACCAGAAGTTCATAATCCGGTTCACTGTACTTTCCTGCGAATACGATATCTCCGTTTTCCATCGCCTGTTTGGCTGTGTCTACATACCAGCCGGATTCCTGAAGAGAGGAAAATTTAATGTGATCCAGGGCATCCAGAGCGGAAAACAGCGCCATGGAGGAAGTAGCTGCCAGGTAAATCTTGTCCAGCGGTTTCTGCAGGACTACAATGTTTTCATCCAATCCCTCCGGAGCAGTCTTTCCTTCCGGAACCAGAAGGAACTGTCCGCTGCCCGGTACATCGATCAATGTATAATCATCATTGTAATAATAAATATGGAAACATTCTGCAAACTGATTTTCCATTTCTGACTGAAATTCCAGTCCCTCGATCTTCGGAGCAGAGGATTCATCTTCTGCTTTTACGCTGTATGTATAGCCGAAAATTGCTGCCAGAAACATACAGGCTGCCAGAAGAGGGATAAACAGCATATGTAATTTTTTTTCTCTCATGATCTTCTCCTTGTATTATTCTTTGTCATGTGCTTTTACTGCGGATTCATAGAGCTTGGCTGCTTCTTTTTCGCATCCAAAAAGTGCGCCGTATACTTTGCTCCATTCATATTTCGCAAGGGTGTACCAGAACTGAGCCAGCGCAGCTGCATTGGCATGCTCTTCAATGATCACCGGGATCTTAAGGATCGCAAATTTACCTGCCAGCTCTGTCATAGCTGTCTCATCAGAATCTGCTGAAGTCTGATCAGTTTTCTCCTCCTTTAAAATATCGGACGGGATCACTGCCAGATTGCACTTTGCTTTCAGCAGAGACTTCAGATCCACTTTATCATAAGTTCCGGCAGAAATGATGTCTCCCTTTTCCAGTGATTTCTTGATATTATCTACTTTACAGTCATCTTTGGCCGCAGAAACAGCTGCTACATTTTTATCTGCACTGATCTTATCGATCATTTCCAGTGCTATGTCGGATGCTATATAGGATTTATCCACCGGAAGCTGGACTACGATAATGGACTTGTCGATTCCTGCAGGGATCTGATCCTTTTTGTCCTCCGGTACCAGGAGATACTGGATTGTATCATTCTTATACAGTTTCGCATAATCCTGTTCTGTGGCAGAGCTTCCTTCCTCTCCCTCTTCAGAACCGTAACCACTGGAAGTTTTCGCAGTGTCCGCTGCTGTCTCTGTCTGAGTTTCTGTCTCTGCTGCAGTATCCGCTGTGCTGTCTGTACCTGCTTTCTTGTCTGCATTCTCTTTCACAGTAATTTCCAGGACTGTCATATCATTATTATAATAATGAAGTTTAAACAATTTAGAATGCTCCAGTTTCAGAGAACTCTGGTATTCCAGACCTGTGATCTTCGGTGCATTCTCCTCCATGTATATAGTACCTGCATCTGTTTCGGCTTCTTCCCCTTTTTCTACTTTCTTGGAACTGTCTGTGCCAGCTGCTGATTTCGCACTGACAGAAGAAGTACTGCCGCTGCCTGAGCTGCTGTCCGGAATATCCATGCCGAAATAGAGAGTATATTCGATCTCATATGGTTTGGACATGGCTGTGGTGCAGCCTACTACTTTATTGTTGGCATTTAACTGTACAGGGATCTTGAAGGTTGTGTAATCACTTCCCTGTTCTACCGGATCATACTGATTTCCGCTTGCCTTCAGATAAATCCATTTACTGCTGTTGAATGTAACATATGCCCATGCCTGTCCGCTTTCTACACTGATCTTGTCACAGGTAATATTCAAACCATGAGTTCCTGTTCCACCTTCCCATGAGAAAGAGAAATCTCCGGAACCGTATTCGCCGTCCTTTAATCCTCCTGCTGAAGAATCTACCTGGCTGGTCTGGCCGTCTGTCTTCGAGGAATAATTATTGTTTCCACCTGAGGTATTACCGCCAGTGCTGCCTCCGCCTCCGGAATTACTTCCACCACCTGTTCCGTTTCCACCGCCTGAAGACGGAGTTGGAGTCGGACTTGGCGTCGGTGTCTTAGCTGGAGTCCGGGTTGGAGTCGGGGTAGGGGTTGCACTTCCTGAATTTCCGGTATCTGCCGTAAATTTCAGAGTATGATCATACCACATCTTATCTTTCTCACCGGCTTCATAATAACGGTGGGAACGTGCTGCCAGTTTAATGTCTTTATTCAAACCTGACAGCGGTACTTCATAGGTATACTGGCCATTTTTATTCACTTTATATGGGATCAGTTTACTGTCACTTGCTTTCAGGGCTGCTTTCTTTGTTCCCAAAAACAGCTTGTCATAGCCTGTGCCGCTTAATGTGATCGTAGCTGTGATCTTTCCCTTTTTGACTTTGATCTTACAGTCAATGATCTTAAACATAGTGGCCGTACCGGATATATGCTCTACAGATCCTGTATAAGTTCCGTCTTTCGGTACAGTAGTGGACGGCGTCTGAGTAGGCTTCGGGGTAGGAGTCGCTGTTGGCTTGGGCGTTGGAGTTGGCGTTTTTACAGGTACCGGGGTAGCTGTTGGACCCGGCGTCGGTGTAATGGAAGGATTTACAAAACCTTCCTTGGTAATATGTATGGTATAAGTGATATCATGGGGTTCTTCCATGGCAATAGTGGTGCCAGTGATATCCATATCCGTATTTACCTTCACAGGAATCTCGAAGTAAGATCCGCCTTCATTGCTGGTCGACTGATATTCTACACCGCCTACGATCAGACGGATAAATTTGGTGCTGCTGAATTTAATGGTTGCATAAAGCATTCCATCCCGTACGATAATATTCTCGCAGGTGATTTTCGTCTTTCCTGTTCCTCCTGTAAAGGAGAAATCATCTGCCTGATAGGTTCCATCTGTCATCGCCTGGGAAGCTGCTGATACCAGAGGTCCTGCTGGATCTTCAGATTCTTCTGTATCCTGAGTTTCTTCTGCATCTTCAGAGTCTTCCTCCAGGCCGTCAATCCTGTAAAAATCTTCATCTGCCTCATCACTGTCTTCTTCCAGACCATCGATCTTCCACATGGAATCCTCCTGGGAATCACTGTGTGATGGGGAAAGTGTTCCGTTTTCATCATCTACGGTACTGCTGTCTGCTTCATCATCTGAGGAAGTATCTTCTGTGTCTGCTGTGTCCTCTGCATCCTGCGCGTCGTTGTCCGCTGTATTCTCTATATCATCGTCTGCATCATCCCCTGTTTCCTGCTCTGCCTCTTCAGGAAGCTGCAGATAAAGATCTTCTTCATCATACCATTCGCCGGTGTCTGTGCTGCATGGAACATAGGCTGCCTTTTTTCCCAGATCTTTAGGATCAATGTAGAAACGGTAATGATAATTTCCTTCTTCATCCTGCACGCCTTCGATCACCGGATCCTTTTCCTCATCTGTACGGCTGCCGATATAAAGTTTATTGTATTCTGTGTTTGCTGATACAACATCGATCAGAACAGAATCTCCGTCCCAGACTGCCGTTTTTGACAGGATCTGCAGGAATTCTTCATTCAGCTGTATCTCCTGTTCTGTATCTTCTGTCTGTGTAGTTTCCTCTGCACTTTGTTCTTCTTCCTGTACCTGTCTGTCATTTTCTCCGTGCACCTCGGTTTCCGCCGCGGATACTGGATACGGAACTGTGGGCGCTGCGGTCATTGTCACTGCGAGCAGAGTGGCAAGAAATTTTTTCGCCTGCATACTTTTTCTCTCCTTTTTTATAATTAAGATTACAATATAGGACTGTACTTTCTCAAAAGTATACTTTCTCACAAAAAAGCCTACTCCCTTTTAGATGAGTAGACTTTATTCGCACAAATAAAACATCTCTTTCCTGACGGCCGGATGTTTCGTTTTTGTGAATTTCTGCTTTCATCGGAAGCGATTCACTGATCCTTCAGCAGGTTTCCTGACTTACAAATTAACTGCCTGACCATGCCTTCTCACATCTTATGCAATGGCTGTTATGGTCATCTCTTATGCTTACAGTGACCGGATCGTTCAGGACTTACACCTGATTCCCTTTTGCCCAGAAATACTGGCACTGAAGTTCCTATATTTCTTTACATTATAGCAAATATCACTGTACTGTGCAAGCATTCCACTATAATCTCTTCACAATAAACATAGTGCAGAATGGTTTTCATGATCCACATATATTTGGCATATTCATGCCAAAACGCCTCGCGGGATAGTGGTGTGTGAACAGTTACCAGTATACAGCATATATCCTATTATTTTCTTATATTTTGTTGTTTTTTAACAATTTTAGTGCTATCATGAGAATTGGATTGTATGAATTTCTGCGGAACAGTCCCATCCACAGACACATGCGGAAACGTGTCTGAATATATCAATAGGCAAGGAGAATATATATGAAGCAAAGAAGAAAAATCCTGCTTGCACTGCTGCTCAGCGCATCAGTCGCAGCTACACCAATTGCTTCTGCAGTTCCGGCTTTTGCGGAGAATCCGGACTTTACAGCAAGCGCAGAATTTACAGATACACAGGAAGAGGAAACTTCTGCCGAAACAGAGGCTTCTGCTTCAGAAGATTTTGATTCAGCCACTACGGATACAGACGTATTCAGCGCAGGTGAGGTAGAATACACCGCTGAAGAAAATGTTTCTGACCAGGCTGATGCAGAATCCCGCACTCATTCCATCAATGTTACCGTAGGTGGCAAAACCACTGGTATCTATGCTTTTAAAAACGTAGTTGTTACCCAGCAGGATGATGGAACTTATCTGGTTCGTATGCAGAGCACTTCGGATGTAAGAGATTACATCGCTTTCGCAGATGACAATGAGGAGACCAGCCGCGAGGCAGTATATAATCATGAAGTCGACTGGTATCAGGCTACAACCATCACCAAGGACGACGGCACCAAAGAACTCTGGTATACAGTTCCCGTGAAATCTCTTACTGATACACTCTATGTGGCATACAGCAGTGAGAAGAATCTGACTGACCCGTGGAAAAAGCCACCGAACAGTGGGACAGAAAGATCTATGCACTTCAGTTTGATACCACTTCTATGGCAGATACCACAGAACCCGACGCTGTAGCTTCTGATATTCATGTAGTTCCGGCCACTGTTATTAAAGCCCAGCTGACACCTACCAACAACACAGGAATGTTCAAAGTTACTTCTGCACTTTACAGAAAAGATGAAACAGGTACAACTCTGACCATCACTTTAAGCGGAAAGGGTTACCATTATCTGTACAAAGGAACTTATGAAGAAGCCGTTGCCAACGGAAACAATCAGGAGAACTGGATCAACGGTGAAGAAGTTAATGGTGTATGGACATTTACCATTCCTGTTTCAGATGGTGAAACCTACCTTCCTCTGGTAGCTATTTCCAATAAATATCTCACCAACTTTGAGAACGGTGAATCAACTCTGGAAAGAGCTTTCTATCCTCGTCAGGCAGTCATTGATACAGAAGCCAAGACTCTGGTTACCGGCGATTATGATTATACCAGAGAGCTGACAGTATCAAACAGTGTTAAAATGTTTAATCTGAAGGCTGCTACCCTGGAAACCATTGGTGGACCAAACTCCAACGAATATGAAGAAGTGCTTCATCTGACCATGGGCAGTACCAGCTTTGATAAAGTTTTCATCGGTTCCGCTGAAGATGCAGCAAAGGCTGATACTACAACCCCTATCACTGATACCAAAGCAGATCTTGTAGTAAGAGAAGGCTCCGGGGGCGGTGATGTATTCAAATCTGATAACCTTGAAAAAGATGTTGTCATTTCTTTCCATTCTGTAAGAAATGACTCCTGGTATGAACGTATCTTCAATATCAGTAAAACAAACAGCACTCTTACCGTCACACCAGTACCGGTTCCTGCTATAAAAATCACTCTGGACACAGACAGCCAGACACTGGATGCAGGCACAACATTTAAATTGACAGCTACTGTTACTCCTGCTGATACCACTGATGCCGTAACATGGTCTTCCAGTGACGAAACTGTAGCTACAGTATCCGAAGATGGTACTGTAACAGGTATCAAAGAAGGTACAGCTGTGATCACTGCTACTGCCGGCAATGTGAAAGCCGAATGTACTGTTACTGTTAAGGTTCCTGCTACAAAGATCACTCTGAATACAGTTAAGAAAAGTCTTAAACCAGGTAAATCCTTTACACTGAAAGCAACCGTTGCACCATCAGATACCACTGATGCTGTAGAATGGTCTTCCAGCAACGCAAAAGTTGCCAAAGTATCCGAAAATGGTACTGTAACAGCTGTTAAAGAAGGTACAGCAGTAATTACTGCAAAGGCTGGCAATGTAGAAGCCACATGTACCGTTACTGTTAAGAAAGCAGTTGTAAAAGTAACAAAAGTTGCTGTTTCAGCTACTCCTTCCCGCAATGTAGCAGCAGGCAGGAAAGTACAGCTGAAAGCCACTGTAACTCCTTCCAAGGCTACCAACAAGGCTGTAACATGGAAGTCCAGCAATACCAAATATGCTACTGTTGACTCCAAGGGTCTTGTAACCTTCAAAAAGAACGCAGGAGGCAAGACTGTAACTATCACTGCTACTGCCAAAGACGGAAGCAAGAAGTACGGAAAAGTAACTCTTACCTGCATGAAGGGTTCTGTAAAGAGCATCAAACTTTCCGGAACTACTACCATCAAAGCCGGCAAGAGCACAACATTAAAAGCTAAAGTTTCCACTCAGAACGGAAAAGCAAACACCAAACTTACCTGGACATCCAGCAATACAAAGATTGCCACTGTTAATTCCAAGGGTAAAGTAACAGCTGTCAAAGGTAAAAAAGGCACTGTAAAAATCACAGCCAAAGCTACTGACGGTTCCAGGAAAACTGCAACCATTACCATCAAAGTAAAATAAGCAGTATAACCTAAAACAACCTGCCGGAAAACCGGCAGGTTGTTTTTATTATACTGCTTTATTATTTCGCATCTTTCTTCTCTGCTTCCTTCAGAGTGGAAGAATCAAAGTTTAAGGTATAGTCAATTGCATGAGGCTGACTCATAGCTGTAGTATCTGCTGTTACTTCCATCTCTGTATCGAACTCTGCAATCGGAATTTCAAATGTGGAATTGCCGTCTTTATTTACAGGTAAATACTTCTCATCATTGACCAGCATATAGTCATAATATGGGCTGCTCCATACGATGGTTGCAGTAGCTTCATCTCCTTTGATCTCAATAGCTGCCGGAGAGTCTACAGTTGCTCTGCCTGTTCCACCTGTAAGTGTTACTTCTGCAGTATAACTTCCGTCCTCTACCCCAAGATCTGCGATTTTTTTACCTTCTGTTTTTTCTGTATCTTTCTCTGCATCATCGGAAACCTCTGCGTCTTCTTCCTTCACAGGATTCTTAACGCTTACTTTATGATCATACCATTTGCCCTTTGTTCCGATCAGTGCTACCTGAAATTCCTCATCAATGGCAGGTACCGGAATATCAAAGCCATATACCTCTTCAGACATCCCATCGCTGTATGTCACTTTGTCAGAAGTTGGTTCCAATAATTCTGCGCTCTCTTTCTGTGCATCTTCAGCAGTTCCTGCAAAAAGATTTACAATTTTTTTGGATGCCAGTGATACATGGATTGTCATTTTTCCATCCTTTACAGTCAGGGTTCCTTTACCATCCATAGCTTCGTTTACATGGAACATACTGCTGTCTGTATCAAACTCAGCTGTATAGACGCCATCTTCCAGAGTCTGGGATTTCGCTGCATCTTCTGATTTTGCTTCTCCATCCTCAGCTTCTTCTGTGGTCTCCTCTGTCGTTGTTTCCTCTGTGTCATCTGTTTTCGCCATAACAGGAGTTGTACTTACAAGTGCTGCAGACAGTGCAAGCATTGACATCATCATGGCAACGGAACGTTTTTTCATAATAGATTCTCCTTTTTTCTGAAAATATATCTGCCCGGAGACTTATAAAAGTATCCGGGCAGTCTGAAATTCTGATTAACTGAAAAATTATTCAGCGTCTGTTGTTTCTTCTGCAGCATCATCTGTTGCAGTATCATCAGCTGCAGCGTCATCTGTAGATTCTGCCTCTGCATCGTCTGTTGTCTCTTCATCAGATGTTCCAATGGAATCGATAGCTGCCTGTGTATGTTCTACATAGAGATCTTCTACTGCTTCGATTCTTCCAAGTCCTTCGATCTGGCATTCAACACTGTCAAATGCTCCAGATGCTTCGAACTGGCTCTTCCAGGAATCATCATCATCGCCTGCCATATCATTGTTTGCATGGTCACCTGCAACGACCATCAGAGGAGGAAGGATGACTTTCTTATAACCAGCTTCTTTGATGCT
>OLRW01001173.1_pt1 | contig 17818 bp, 16 predicted proteins | sample 1672701 | NCBI WGS metagenome assembly OLRW01 (sample SAMEA3136715, study PRJEB25190) | human gut metagenome | biome: human gut; feature: human-associated habitat; material: faeces | place: Austria | collected 2013
CGCCGGTCACGGCCCGGCGGGGCAGCTGCCGCGTGACGGCAAAGGCGATGCCTGCCTGCACAGCCAGATCCTGTGCCGTGAGCAGTGCTGCAAAGCTGCAGGCCCGTGCCCACACAGCGAAGACCAGGCCCGCCCACAGGGCGCAGAAGATACATCCGGCAAAGCGGCTCTGCCAGAACACGAAGGGCGCGCAGAACACACCGGGAACAGCGGCCCAGCTGCACACAACGGCCCGGCCCCTGGGCGGGACGATCAGCGCGGTGCGCAGCAGATCCCCCTCGGTCATTTGCCGGAAAGGCCCCATGCGTCCATCAGCAGGTGCAGGGTGTCATCCTGGGTCAGGCAGAGGATGCGGTCCCAGGGCAGCAGCACCGTGTTGCCGTGGGGGATGATGAACTCCGTGTCGCGGGTGATGCTGACCAGAATGGTGTCGCCCGGGATGGGAATTTCCATCACCTGCTTGCCCGCAAACTGGAAATCCGCCGGCAGCAGGATCTCATTCAGGCTGGCGGTGCCGCCGCCCAGGCTCAGCAGCTGGCGGATGTTGTCCGTCTCGATCTCCCGCTCCAGAATGTGGCTCAGGTTGTCGGTGCCGCAGACCACGGTGTCCACGCCCAGAGTGTGGAGCAGGCCCCGGTTTTTGGGGTTGGAGGCCCGGGCCACGGTGCGGTTCACGCCAAACTCCTGCTTGGCGATCTGGCAGGCCACGAGGTTGTCCTCGTCGGAGCCGGTCACGGCCACAAAGGCGTCGCAGCTGGCCACGTCGGCGGTGCGCAGGGTGTCGGTGCTGATGGAGTTCCCGCAGATGACCGAGATGTCCAGCGTATCGGCCAGCATCCGGCACTGAGCCTCCACCGGCTCAATGATGACCACCTTGTGGCGGTTGGCCAGCAGATTCTGGGCCAGATACCGCCCCACCCGGCCGCCGCCTGCAATACAAACTTTCATATCAATACCTCTTATTACAGAATGTAGTAAAACCCCTCAGCCGCCTGCGGCGACAGCCGTTCCCCTTTCGGTACTTCCGTGCCACCTCCCCCGGCCGGGGGAGTCTTTCCGATCAGGGGAGCCTTTGGCAGAGAGATTTCGTTTTCGATGAAACCGATTTGGTTTTGCTGGAAAACGTCACGGAATGCCAAAGCCTCTCACTTTGGGAGAGGTGTCTGCGGAGCAGACGGAGAGGGCAAGGATGCTGCCAAAGAGCCAGACACACAGCGATACGCACCCTGCTTGTCAGAGCCATCGTATCGCAACGCCGCTGGAGTAATTTCACCGGGCTTGCCCTCTCAGGCGCTGACGCGCCAGCTCCCCCAAAGTGAGAGCCCTTGGCAAAGAGGTGCCGTTTTGCTGAGATTGATTGAAGTTTGCTGGAAAACGTCACGGAATACCAAAGCCTCCCCTACTAGGAAAGACTCCCCCGGCCGGGGGAGGTGGCACGCAAGTGCCGAAAGGGGAACGGCTGTCGAGCGAATGCGAGACTGAGAGGTTGCACGAAGTAGAACCTATGAAAGAGGTAACAGACGAATGGAGAAAAATATTGCCGTCATCTGGGGCGACTGCTCCAGCCCGGAGATCGTGAAGCAGACCCTCCGCGTTCTCGATCAGGTGGCCGAAAAGTATGGCCATACGTTCCACTATACCGACGCTGCCATGGGCGGCGAGGCCATTGATAAGTACGGCGACCCGCTGCCCCAGCACGAGCTGGACAAGTGCCTGGCTGCCGACAGCGTCCTGCTGGGTGCGGTGGGCGGCCCCAAGTGGGAGGGAATGCCCGGCGATAAGCGCCCCGAGAAAGGCCTGCTCCGCCTCCGCGCCGGCATGGGCCTCTACTCCAACCTCCGCCCCGCCAGGATCTGGCCCCAGCTGGCTCCCGCCAGCCCCCTCAAGCCTGAGATCGTGGCACAGGGCATTGATTTCATCATCGTCCGGGAGCTGATCGGCGGCGTGTACTTCGGCGAGCACAAGACCGAAACGCTGGCAAATGGCGAGAAGCAGGCCGTCGATTCGATGCCCTACTCCGAGCACGAGATCGAGCGGATCGGTCGCATCGGCTTTGAGACGGCCCAAAAGCGCAATAAGAAGCTCTGCTGCGTGGATAAGGCCAATGTACTGGACACCAGCCGCCTCTGGCGCTCTGTCATGCACCGCCTGCAGGCGGAGTACCCGGAAGTGGAGTACAGCGAGATGTTCGTGGACAACTGCGCCATGCAGATCGTTAAGAACCCGGCTCAGTTCGACGTCATCGTCACCGAGAACATGTTCGGCGACATCCTTTCGGATGAGGCTTCCATGATCACCGGCTCCATCGGAATGATTCCCTCCTCCTCTCTGGGCGAGGGTACCCGCGGCCTGTATGAGCCCATTCACGGTTCTGCCCCGGACATCGCGGGAAAGGATATCGTCAACCCAACCGCCTGCATCCTGTCTGCCGCTATGATGCTGCGCTACTCCTTTGGCATGGCCGAAGAGGCCGAGGCCATTGAGAACGCCGTCAGCAAGGTGCTGGACAAGGGCCTGCGCACCGCCGACAACATGAGCGATGGCTGCACCTGCCTGGGCTGCACCGCCATGGGCGACGCCATTCTTGCAGAAATTTAAAAAGGGAAAGCAGAAAAGAGTCAGCATCATCGGGGGACCCCCGGCGGTGTTGACTCTTTTCCTGTTGCCGCGTCAAACTGTGAAATATCTTCATTTGACAAAACAATTTTGGTATTCTATACTATTTTCTGTCACACGAAATTTTACAAAAACAGGATAGGAAGTAGTTGTCATGCTGACTCTGGATAAGATCTACCACGCCGCCTTTGTTCTGAAGGACGTTGCACGCAAGACCGACCTCATCGAGGCACCCAAGCTGTCGAAAGACTGCCAGCTCTACCTCAAAACCGAAAACCTGCAGGCTACGGGCAGCTTCAAGGTGCGCGGTGCCTACTATAAAATCAGCCAGCTCTCCAAGGAAGAGAGCGAAAAAGGCGTGATTGCCTGCTCGGCGGGCAACCACGCACAGGGCGTGGCGCTGGCAGCCACCCGCCGCGGCATCAAGAGCATTGTCTGTATGCCGGATGGTGCCCCCATCATGAAAGTGGAAAACACCAAGAATCTGGGCGCTGAGGTCTGCCTCGTGCCCGGCACCTACGACGACGCCCACGACAAGGCTGTGGAGCTGCAGGCGGAGACGGGCATGACCTTTATCCACCCCTATGACGATGAGCTGGTCATTGCGGGCCAGGGCACCATTGGCCTGGAGATCCTCGACCAGCTGCCGGATGTGGACGCTGTCATTGTCCCGGTGGGCGGAGGCGGCCTGATCTCGGGTGTGGCTTTTGCCATCAAGAGCCTCAAACCGGACGTCAAGGTCTACGGCGTGCAGGCCGAGGGTGCCCCCAGCATGTACCGCTCCCTGCACGAGCACAAGTATCAGACCCTGAATGCAGCCTCCACCTTTGCAGACGGCATTCAGGTCAAGACTCCCGGCGAGCTGACTTACCAGATCTGCGAGGAGTATGTGGACGATATCGTCACGGTGACCGAGGACGAGACCGCCGCCGCCATCCTCTCCCTGATGGAAAACCAGAAGCTGGTGGCCGAGGGTGCCGGCGCGGTGCCGGTGGCTGCTGCCCTGTTCCACAAGCTGCCCATCGAGGGCAAAAAGGTGGTCTGCCTCATCTCGGGCGGCAACATTGACGTGAACATCCTCAGCCGGGTCATCACCCGGGGCCTGGTGACCAGCGGCCGAAACACCACCCTCACCATCGCCCTGGCAGACAAACCCGGCCAGCTGCAAGAGGTCTCTGAGATCATCGCCCGGTGCGGCGCAAACGTGGTCTCGGTGCACCACGACCGGGGGGACGTCAACATGGCCATCAACAGCTGCTTCCTGAAGCTGGGCCTGGAAACCCGGGACAAGGCCCAGATTGAGCAGATCAAAGAGGAACTCACCCGCGCAGGGTTCCACCTGGTATCCGAACGCGTATAACAGCGCAGAAACCATCACAGCGCCGTCCCCTTGCAAAAGGGGACGGCGCTGCAGTTTTTATGGCTCCGGTGGAAAGGCCAGGCCCTTCTCTTGGAGAAGGGCGAGAAACCCACGAACGTTCTCCGACGGATGCCTGGGGAAGAGAATGCCATAGGGGATCCGATACCCCCAGGCCACCGGCAGGGTGCAGAGGGAGGGGTGGATATCCGCCCAGGCATCCAGGGTCAACAGCAGCTTCCCCTGCTGCTCGCAGGTGTTGAAGGTGTCCACATCGTAATAGTAACCCGCCTCCTCAATGTGAATCTGGGGATGGGTTTGGTGGAGGCGGTCGCGGAAGTGGTCCAGCAGCTCTGTCTCTCCCCGTTTCACCATCACAAGGTGCTCCCCGTGGAGGTCCTCCAAGGTCAGCGCCTCCTGGGCGGCAAGGGGATGGGGTTTGGGAACGGCCACGCAGAGGCGATGGCTGCCCAGCAGGAGATAGCCCGCATTTTCCTGCATGGATTTGGAGTTGAAGGCCCCCACCAGAACATCAATCCGCTCCCCCAAGGAAGCAATGACGGAGAGGATTTGCTCCTTGGTATCCTCATAGGGGACGATGGAAAACTTATACTGGGGATACGCCTCCCGAAAGGGCGCCCATCGGTCTGTCAATACCCGGCTGGGATTGAGGAAGGAGGAACCCACTCGAATGGAAATTCCCCGGGCCCGTTCCGCTTCACGGGCTTTGGCCAGGGCAGTCTCCCCTGCTTGGAAGAGTTTCCGTCCCTCCTGGTAGAGCACCTGCCCTGCCGCAGTCAGTTCGATGCCCTGGTTGCTCCGCCTGACTAGAGTGAGGCCCAGGCGGCCTTCCAATGTGTTCATGTGTTTCATCACAGAGGCCGGCGTGACCAACAGCCGGGCCGCCGCCTTGGAAAAACTGCCGCTTTCCGCCACCTGGAGAAACACCAGAAAGGGCTGGCTGAACATGGAAATGCCCCCTTTTCGTTTTTCCTTTTGGTAAATGCATCGTAGCATGTTTGGTCATTCCCTGTCAAGGAAATCCCAGGTACAATACAGGCAAGAACACCAAATTGCCTGGCCTACGCTGCCCCGCAGCGTAGGCCAGGCCAAAGGAGGAACTGCCGTGGAAACCATCCTATTAAACAACGGAAAAACCCTCCCCTTGGAAGGGTTCGGCGTGTTTCAGATTGCAGATCAGACCCTCTGCCAGCAAGCGGTTTTGGAGGCGCTTCAGGAGGGATACCGGCTCATTGATACCGCCGCGTCCTACTTCAATGAGGAAGCCGTGGGCCGTGCCCTTCGAACCAGCGGCCTGCCCCGGGACGAGGTCTTTGTCACCACCAAAGTGTGGGTGCAGGATTTTGGAGAAAGCAAAACACGGGAAGCCGTTCTGCGCTCCCTAGAGAAACTGGGGCTGGAGTATATCGACATGGTCCTTCTCCACCAGCAGATGGGGGACTACTACGGCGCCTGGCGGGCCCTGGAGGCTCTGGTTCAGGAGGGAATCATAGGCACCATCGGGGTGTCCAACTTTTATCCCGACCGGTTGGCTGACCTGTGCTGCAACGCTGCCATTCCCCCGGCGGTAAACCAGATCGAGTGCCACCCCTTTTATCAGCGGCGCTATGACTTACAGGTCATGAAAAACCTGGGCGTGGTTCCCATGGCCTGGGGCCCCCTGGCTGAGGGAGGGCACGGCATCTGGACCCACCCCACCTTAGAAGCCATCGGGAAAAGCACGGAAAAACCAATGCCCAAGTAGCCCTTCGCTTCAACACCCAACGCGGGGTGGTGGTAATCCCCAAGACCACCCACCGGACACGGATGGCGGAGAATCTAGCCATTTTTGACTTCACCCTGGACCAGGAAGACCTGAGCGCCATAGAAGCCTTGGACACTGGCCATACAGAGATCATTGACCACTTGAACATTGACACCGTAACCTTTTTAAACCAATACCGCATTCACGACTGATCCCATCGAAACACGCTCAGAAAAGGAGACTTCTTAACATGAATACCATGGTACTCAACGACGGCACTGTCATCCCTACCGTAGGCTTCGGGGTCTTTCAGATCCCCAACGACGGCTCCACCTACCGGGCCGTCCGGCAGGCCCTGGAGATCGGTTACCGCCACATTGACACCGCCGCCGCCTACTTCAACGAGGCCGAAGTGGGGCAGGCCGTGCGGGAGAGCGGCATCCCCCGGGAAGAGATTTTCGTCACCAGCAAACTCTGGCTCCAGGATCACGGCTATGGGGCCGCCAAGGCGGGCATTCAGGCCTCCCTGGACAAACTGGGCCTGGGGTACATCGACCTCTACCTGGTTCACCAGCCCTACGGCGACGTCCCCGGCGCCTGGAAGGCCATGGAGGAGGCCAAAACCACCGGGAAACTCCACGCCATTGGCGTGAGCAACATGACCCCCAAAATCTGGAACACCTTTGTCCCCCAGTTCACCGTGCAGCCCGCCGTCAACCAGGTGGAGTTCAACCCCTTTTTCCAGCAGCGGGAACTGCGGTCGGTGATGGCCCAGGAGAAGGCCAAACTGGAGGCCTACTTCCCCCTGGGCCACGGAAGCACGGCCCTGCTCACCCATCCGGTGGTCACCGCTCTGGGGGAGAAGTATCGCAAGACAGCCGGGCAGATTCTCCTGCGCTTTGAGGTACAGGAGGGGTGCATCGTCCTGCCCAAGTCCACCAATCTCCAGCACATGGCGGAGAACCTGGAGATTTTTGACTTTGCCCTCACCCCGGAGGAGATGGATCAGCTCCACGCCCTGGACACCGGCAAGGGTTCCCACGACCCCGACGCACCTGGGGTGGCAGAAATGCTTCTCTCCGCTTACGACGTACACGCATAACCAGGCGCACAGCGGAACGCCGCGCCGGTCCCCCCAAGGGCCGGCACGGCGTTCCCTTCTTTCTCTCAGCGTATTGACAGGATTTGCATTCTGTGCCAAAATGCTTGGGTGCCATTCTCCCAGGAGAGAATGCAACCGGATACCATTCCCGGCGGGGCACACCCCTGCCGTGACGTTTTCATACGCAAAGGAGGTCTGCCACTATGGCACCCTATGAACCTGTCACCCAAGAGATCCTTGCCCAACTGGAGGCCATCGCCCCCGGCCGGGTTACTGCCGGCGAGGACGTAAACCCCGACTACGGGCGGGACGAAATGCCCATCTACGGCGTCCACATGCCGGAGGCGGCGGTGGAAGTCCTCTCCACGGAGGAGGCCGCTGCCGTGGTGAAGCTGTGCTACGACCACAACATCCCCGTCACCACCCGGGGCGCCGGCACGGGCCTGGTGGGGGGCTGCGTCCCTCTGTACGGCGGGGTGGTGCTGGTCACCACCCGGATGAACCGCATCCTGGACTATGACCTGGAGAACTTCACCGTCACCGTCCAGCCCGGGGTTCTGCTCCAGCAGTTGGCGGAGGACGCCCTGTCCCACGGCTGCCTCTATCCCCCCGACCCGGGAGAGAAGCTGGCCACCCTGGGGGGAAATGTCTCCACCAACGCCAGCGGTATGCGGGGGGTGAAGTACGGGGCCACCCGGGACTATGTGAAAGCCATGACCGTGGTCCTGCCCACCGGAGAGGTCACCCAGTTCGGCTCCTCCGTGTCCAAAACCAGCTCGGGGTACAACCTGCTCCAGCTGATGATCGGGTCCGAGGGGACCTTGGGGGTCATCACGGAGCTCACCTTGAAGCTCATCCCCGCTCCGGCAGCCATTGTCAGCCTGGTGGTCCCTTTTGAAAACCTGGCCGACTGCATCTCCACGGTGCCCAAGCTCCGCCAAAGCGGTTTGAACCCCCAGGCCATCGAGTTCTTTGAGAAGGAGATCCTCATCACCTCCGAGGCCTACCTGGAAAAGCAGGTCTTTCCCCGGGTGGTAGAGGGCACCCAGGTGGGGGCCTACCTGCTCATCACCTTTGACGGAGACTCGGAGGCCGCCTTGGAAGCGGTGATTGAAACCGCAGCGGAGCTCCTGCTGGAGGCAGGCGCCCTAGACGTGCTGGTGGCAGACACGCCCCCCAAACTCAAGGAGGCCTGGGCCGCCCGGTCCTCCTTCCTGGACGGCATTGAGGAGCAGACCGACCTGCTGGACGAATGTGACGTGGTGGTTCCGACTACGTCCTCTTTGCCGACCAGCTGGCCCAGGGGTACGACTTCCGCCTGCAATACTTCGGCCACGCTGGAGACGGGAACCTGCACATCTACACCTGCTCCAACGACATGGAGCGGGAGGAATTCCTCCGGCAGGTGGACGACTTCATGTCCCAGCTCTACGCCAAAACCATGGAGCTGGGCGGGCAGATCTCCGGAGAGCACGGCATCGGCCGAGGGAAGGTGAAGTACCTGGCCCAGGCGGTGGGTCCCACCAACCTGGCCCTGATGCAGGGCATCAAGCAGGTCTTTGACCCCAAGGGCATCCTGAACCCGGGCAAGGTGTGTCCCACTGCCTAACTTTTTCTTCTTAACAGGTATAGGCCTCCCTGTTTTTGGCAGACTACCCATGTACCCAAAGGGTAACTCCAACGGAAGAGGTGATCTGCCATGACCAACAAGGAACTGCTGTACGTGGAAGACGTGCTGGGCCACGAGAAACACTTCCAAAGCCAGTGCCGGGAAACCGCCCGGCAGCTCCAGGACCCGGAGCTGAGACAGTGCGTAGAGCAGATGGCAAAGAAGCATCAACAGATTTTTCAGCGGTTTTTCGGCCTGCTGTAAGGGAGGGGTGCCAGAATGAACGACAGAAGTTTCATGGAAACCATGTTGCTGCTGGAGAAGGGGGCCTGTGACCTCTTCCTCCATGGGACCATTGAGTCCGCCACCAGCAGCGTCCACCAGGCCTTCAGCACCGCGCTGAACGACTCCCTAGCCATGCAGGACGCCCTCTATGACCAGATGGCAGACAAGGGCTGGTACCCCACCCAGCAGGTGGAGCAGGCCAAGGTGACCGCCGTCAAGCAGAAGTTTTCCGCCCAGGCCCAGTGAGGGCTGGCGGAACACAGGATGCAACAAGCCGACCAGACAGCATCTCAATCACGCACGGGGAGCCAGCGTAAACGTTGGCTCCCTGTTGTCGTATCTGCGGACCCAAAACGCGGCAGGACGTAGCGCCCTGCCGCGTTTTTTCCTGGTTTTGTTTTTTGTTACGAGGCCAAAATCTTTCCGTCCTCGATGCGCACCACCCGGTCGGCCAATTGGGCGATCTCGGGGTTGTGGGTGATCATCACGATGGTCTGGTGGAAGGTCTGGCTGGTGGTTTTCAGCAGGGCGATGACGTCCTCGCTGGTCTTGGAGTCCAGGTTGCCGGTGGGCTCATCGGCCAGTAGGATGGCGGGTTTGGAAGCCAAGGCCCGGGCGATGGCCACCCGCTGCTGCTGGCCGCCGGAGAGGTTCCCCGGCAGGCTGTCCAGCTTGCGCTCCAGGCCCAGGAGGCGGACGACCTCCATGATGAAGGCCCGGTCGGGCTTCTGCCCGTCCAGGGTGAGGGGGAAGACGATGTTCTCCCACACCGTGAGGACGGGGATGAGGTTGTAGTTCTGGAAGACGAAGCCGATCTTCTTCCGGCGGAAGATGGTGGCCTGCTCCCCGGTAAGCTGGGTCAGGTCGGTGCCGCCCACCTGGATGCTCCCCTCGGTGGGGGTGTCCAGCCCGCCCAGCATGTTCAGGAGGGTGGACTTGCCGCTGCCGGAGGTGCCGATGATGGCGGTGAACTTGCCCCGCTGGATGGCCAGGTCCACCCCGTCCAGGGCGCGGACCATGGTCTCCCCCTTGCCGTAGTACTTTTTCAGGCCCTTGGCCTGCAGGATGATGTCGTTTGTCATGGTTGGGTTCCTCCTTTTCTCATTCGGCGATCCGAAGCTGCTCAACGATGCTGCCCCGGTGGAACTGTCGTAGGGCCCACACGGGGACCAGGGCTGCCACCACCAGAAGCACCACGCAGGCGACCAGGGCAGGCAGCAGGGTAAAGTGGAAGGTGAAGTACCAGATGGCACTGGTGAGCCCCTGGACCAGGGTGAAGGCCAGCACCACCGAGAAGACCAGCCCCAGCAGGCAGCCGCCTAGGGCATAGAAGAGCCCCTCATGGACCAGCATGCTCCGCAGCTGGCGGCGGGTCATGCCGATGCTCTGCATGGTGGCAAACTCGTGGCGGCGGATGAGGATGGTGGTCACCAGGGTGTTGATGAGGTTCAGCACCCCCGCCACCCCGAAGATGATCCCCAGCAGGTTCCCCACCAGGCGGATGGTGGTCTGGGTGCCCTGGGCTGCCTCCCGGGCGGACTGGGCAGAGGCATAGGCCACCGAGGGGTCCACGTTGTTCACATAGTTTTCCAGAAAGTCGGTCATGGCCTCCTGCTGGTCCTCGGCCACGTTAAAGGAATACTTGTACACCGTGGGTTCGTCGTAGATCTGGGTATAGACGCTGGTGGGCAGGTAGAGGTACAGGCCATCCCCGCCCACTTCCACGGGACCATTGCTGGTAAAGCCAATCTCTTGATCATCCCCATTGATGGCCGCCTTGGCTAGGATGGGCAGGTCCAGGATGGGTTCCCCATTTTTGTAAACGGTAATGGTGTCCCCCACTTCTGCCATGTCCAGGCGTTCGTCGATTTCGGCGGTGCCGAAATCGGCCAACGTACCAACCACAACCCCTTCCCCCTGTTCCATTTTCTGATAAAGGGCGTGGGCATCGGTCTCCCCTTCCTGGAGGTTCATCCGGGCCAAGGCACTCTCTTCCAACCCATAGACATTACACATTGGCCGCCCATCGTCCCCTGTCTTCAGGATAAAACCGTCCTTCGCGGTATAGACGATCGGATCCCCGTTCGCGTCTACATCTGCCTTTTCCAGGGCTACGGGAATATCATAGGTCACGTTGCTGTCCTCTTGGGTGTTCTTGTACACTGCGGAGGCATCCTCCACCCCGGGCTGGGCATCGATGGCAGCCATCAGGTCCTGGGACAGGCCCTGATCCCGGCGTGTGAAGCCCTCCTGGCCGTTGACACTGGCGGCGTTCACCACGGCAAAGTCCGTGCGGATGCTGTAGGACACCTGCTTTTCCACGTCCACACTGCCGGCAGCCACCCCGGCGCTGTTGAGCAGGACCACGCAGAGCATCATGGAGACCATGATGAAGGCAGTGCGCCGCTTGTTCCGGCCCAGGTTGGACCAGGCCAGCCGGGAGAGGGAGGCGCTCTCGGCACTCTTCCGGGTTTTCCGCTTGCCGGCCTCCCCCTCTACGAAGCGGAAAGCCTCAATGGGCGGGATGTTGGCCGCCACCCGGGCGGGCTTGCGGGTACTGAGGAAGACGGTGAGGGCAGCCAGAACAGCGGCGGCCACAAAGATCAAGGGGTGGGGCGTGACGTTCACCGCAATGTTTTGGTAGGACACCGCCAGCACCCCCATCACCTGAGGAAGCGCCGCCCGGCCCACGAAGAAGCCCAGGAGCAGCCCCAGGGGGATGCCGATGCAGGCCAGCCACAGGGCCTGGCGGTTGATGAGGCGGCGGACCTGCTTGCGGCTCATGCCGATGGTACGGTACAGGCCGTAGCGGCGGATGTCCTGCATGACGGCGATGTCAAAAACATTGTAGATCAGCAGGTACCCGCAGAAGATGAAGAGGACCACCAGGGCCGCCCCCATGGCCAACACCGGCAGGGAGGGGGTGGGGTTGGTGACGGTGTTCACCACGGCGGGCAGGGAATTGGCGGCGCTGGCGTCCTCCGGGTCGCCCCCTACGCTGCGGGCCCAGTCGTCCATGGCGTCCTGGAGGCCCACGGTACTGGTGGCCACAATGTCCGACCAGTAGGTGCCCACCATCTCCCGGTCTGTGGCGAAGGTGTTTTGGAAGAGGTCCGGGTAGGCATCCCGGAAGGCGGTGCCCACCGCCATAGTGCTCACCTGGTCGTTGGTGGCCTCATACCAACCGGAGACCACCATGTCCAGGGTGTAGGTCTGCCCCCGCGCGGTGAACTGGATGGTCACCGGGGCCCCCACCTCCGCCTGGCTCCCCAGGTCCTCCAGGGCGGCATCGGAGGCCACCACCTCGTTGGCGGCCTGGGGCATGCTGCCGTGGCTGGGGTTGCAGAAGAGGAGTTCGGCCTCGGTCTCGTCCATCACGTCCAGCTCCACGTTGTGGCGGGTGGTGTTTTCCAGAAAGCCCACGGGCATCCGCAGGCCGTACTCTGCCACGAAGTCTGCCTGGCCCAGGGCCTCGTACTGCTGGGCGGTCATGTTCCGGAAGTCCCCGTCCGACTTACTCCCCTTCTGCACCTGCATGGTGAGGGTCATGGACTCCATGGCCCCCAGGGCGATGGTGGCCACAGAGGTGAAGAGGAGGGCGGTGAGGGCAATGGCCAGCACCGCCATGAGGTTCCTGGTCCGGCTGGCGGCAAAGCTTCGCCGGGTCAGCAGTTTCAGCATTGGGTTCATGTGGTTTTCTCCCTCCTTGTTGTTGCTGAGGATAGCATACCAGGGGAAAGTCACATTCCCGGCACATCTGTGGTACACTTTTGTACCTTTTGGGCCTAGTTTCGCCTCAGCAAAAAAGGCCCCCGGCTGGGGGCCCTTGGGCAGAGAGGGGCTCAGGCCACCACACGGCCGTCCTGAAGGCGGGTGACCCGGTCGGCAATCTGGGCCAGCTCCTCGTTGTGGGTGATCATGATGAGGGTTTGATGGAAGGTCTCGGCGGTGAGCTTCAGCAGCCCCGCCACGTTCTGGGTGGTTTTGGCATCGAAGCTCCCGGTGGGCTCGTCCGCCAGGATAACGGGCGGGTTGCGCACCAGAGCCCGGGCAATGGACACGCGCTGCTGCTGGCCGCCGGAAAGCTGGTTGGGGCGGTTTTTCAGCTTGTCGCCAAGTCCCACCTGCTCCAGCACCTCCCGGGCGCGGATGTGGCGCTCGGTGCGGGAGATGCCCGCATACACCAGCGGTACCTCCACGTTTTCCATCAGGTTCAGCCTGGGCAGCAGATTGTATTGCTGGAAGATAAAGCCCAGCATTTCGTTGCGGACAGCGGCCAGCTCGTTGCGGTTCATCTTGCCCACATCCCGGCCATTGAGCCGGTAGGTGCCGTAGGTAGGCACATCCAGACAGCCGATGATGTTCATACAAGTGGATTTGCCCGAACCGGACTGACCCACGATGGCCACGAACTCGCCTTTTTCGATTTTCATGGTGATGTGGTCGGCAGCCTTTACCGTGGTATCGCCCATCTGGTAGTACTTGCACACCGCATCAAACTCGATCAGAGCGCTCATTCATCCCTCCTGCGTCAATCCACCACGACTGCGCCGGCCTCGGCGGGGTCGATGCCCTCTGCGGGCTCTTCAGCGTCCGCTGCGGGGGCTTCACCGTTTTCCGTCTCCTCCGGCAGCGTCTCCTCCCCGCCCTCGGCAAGGTCTGCATTGTTTCCGGCGCCGCCGATCACTTCGCCGCCCATATCATCATAGCCGCCGTCGTCATAGTAGCTGTCGCTGCTCACGGAGCTGGGGTCGTAGGCGATGGTATCACTCTCGGACAGGCCGCTGGTCACCTGCGTATAGTTGTCGTCGCTGACACCGGTCTTGACCTTGACATACACATAGCCCTCCGGTGCGCTCATGGAATCATCGGCGTTCACGGCGCTGGGAGAATCCTGCCGCACCAGCACATAACCGCCCCGCACAATGGCGGCGTTAGGCACGGTGAGCGCATTTTTCGCCTGCGCCACCACGATCTCGGCGTTGGCATTCATGCCCGGGCGCAGACCATCGGTCTCGTCAATGCGCACGGTCACCGGGTAGGTGGTGGTACCGCCGCTGGTATCACCCTTCATGGACACACGGGTGACCAAGCCCTCGTAGGTCTTATCCTTCACGGCATCTGCGGTCACCTGTACGGACTGCCCCACCTTCAGGCTGCTGACCTGCAGCTCGTCCACGTTGATGGTCATTTCCAGATAACTCAGGTCGTAGATGGTGCACAGGTCGCTGCCGGTGCTCAGGGCATCGCCCACCTTGGCATTTTTCTCGATGATGGTGCCGCTGATGGGCGAGGTGATGGTGTAGTTATCCATGGCGTCCTGCATATTTTGCATGGACAGTTCCGCGCCGCGCAGGGTCTCGGAGGCAGACTGGATGGACTCTGTCAGTTCCTCACCGCTGAGGGTCAGGATGATATCGTCCTTGTTCACGCTGCCGCCCTCCCGCACATTGATGGCGGTGACGGTACCGGAAGCCAGCGCAGTCAGGGTACGCTCGGCCTGATACTGGAAGTTGGCTGCTGCAATGGAGCTCACCCCGTTGATAGTAGCCGTTGCAGCCTGTGCCGTGGTCAGACCACCCGCATTGGACACCGAGAGGGTCACAGTGCGGGTGAGCAGGTTGCCGGTGCTCAGGGCATCGGTGCCGGTCACAGCGGTAATAGTGCCGGGCAGCACCTCAAAAGTACCGTCCAGCGTCACCTGGGCGGTCTGCCCTACCGAGAAGTTAGCAGCATCCGCAGCCGGGAACTCCAGCACCAGATTCATCTTGGAGCTGTCCCGCACCACGGCCACTTCCTGACCGCTCTTTACCTCATCGCCCTTGTTCACCTTCAGGCTGCTGACGACGCCCGCCACCTCGGCACGCACATACTGACGGTCGGCGGTCTTGTCGTAGCTGCGCTGCGCCTGCTGCAGGGTGATGGCTGCCTGCTCCACCTTGGTGGTTGCATCGGAGGAATCCACCGTGTAGAGCACAGTGCCCTCCTCCACGATATCGCCCTCCTCAAAGCCGCCGGTCAGCACCTTGCCGGGCACCAGCGATTTGACGCTGTAAGTATTGGCAGGCTTCAGCGTGCCAGTGCCGCTGAGCGTGTTGGAGACATCCCGGGTCTCCGGCACTGCTTCTGTATAGGAAGTATCCACGTTGGCGGGCTTTGCACCCTTGGGCTTCAGCAGCCACCAGCCAGCGCCACGATGGCCACCGGCACCAGCCACTTCCAGTTCTTTTGGGCAAAGGCTGCTGCACCGCCTTTTTTGGGTGCAGCCGCTGCGTCCTGCTGCGGGTCGGCGGGCTGTTTAGACTTGTTCCAGATCATTCTTGCCGTTCCTCCTAGGTTCTTTTATGACAAGGTGCTTTTTGCAAAAGCACCCGTCAGAAACTCTTATTTGTAGTGTATCGCATTTTGCCCCGATAAACAAGCGTCCAATTTTCGTTTCACGGCATTTCCACAAAGTTTCAGACTTTTTTAACAAAGAATGGCTTTCTTTGTGCGCCGCTGAGCAGTTGCTTATCTTTATATAATACGATTCAAACTGCCTCTCCTCTGCTCTCCTTCCTGTGAAAAAGGGTTCTGAAAAGCCCGCAGGCTTTTCAGAATCTCAGATGGGGGAGATTCTCTGCAACTATCGGCTCACGCCAAAAAGCTCCCCCTTCGGGGGAGTTGGCATCGCACAGCGATGCCTGAGAGGGTTCTTTTGCCGTTTTTCCCTCAAAAAGAAAATCAGCCGGACCCGAAGGCCCGGCTGATTTATTCTTTTTTACCCTGCGTCTGTGATGGGCTCTACCACCACATACACCCCTGCGGGCACACAGGCGGCCCATGCGCCGTCCTTGTCCAGCCAGCCGAATTGCTCACAGACATGGTCCGGGCACTGACTGTCCAAAAACGCGATGGCACCATCCTTTACCTGCAGATGCACGACATAATTGCCCACATCATACAGGTAATCGTGGTCTGTATCCAGCGGCAGAGTCTCGGTGATGCCATCGCCAAAATCGACGGTGGCCTGCAGGCCGCTGCCCTTGCTGCTGTGTGCTGCGCGCACGCCGAAATACAGCGCTGCTGCCAGCACAAGGATCATTGCAGCAAAGATCAGGTTCTTCATCCATGGTTTCAGGCCTTTGGAGCCGGAAGCGTTTTCAGGTGCTTTGCGGGTACTCATGCAGCGTAGTCGCTGGCAGCCTTACCTGCAATGCGGCCAAACACGGTGAAGTCTGCAACAGCGTTGCCGCCCAGACGGTTTGCACCGTGCACACCGCCAGTGACCTCACCTGCTGCAAACAGGCCGGGGATCACAGTGCCGTCCTCCTTGAGGACTTCGGTGTTGGTGTTGATGGTCAGGCCGCCCATGGTGTGGTGCACACCAGCAGTGACCTTGATTGCATAGTACGGAGCGGTATCCAGCGGGTTTGCAAAGCTGGTGCGGCCAAAGTCGGGGTCATTCTTGGCCTCAACATAGCCGTTCCAAGTCTTCATGGTCTCGGCAAAAGCAGCCTCATCAACGCCCATTGCCTTGCCCAGCTCCTCGTAGGTCTCGCCGGTCACGGTGTAGCCCTTCTTGATGTAGCCCTGAATGACGCTGGAAGCATCGACCATAGCCTGATCGACCACCAGCCAGCTGTAGCTGCCGGTCTGTGCGATCTCAGCAGCAGAGACCACGTCACGGGTGCCCACTTCGTCGATGAAGCGCTTGCCCTCGGCGTTGATCAGCACAGCGCCGTCGCCGCGCAGACCCTCGGTGATCAGGGCAGCGGTGTTGGCCTCAACGGTGGGGTGGATCTGGATCTGGTCCATATCCACAGTGCCAGCACCGATGGCGGTGGCCATCTCAATGCCCTGACCCTGAGCGCCGGCAGCGTTGGTGGTCATGAAGCCCTTCAGCTCAGGCTTGTACTCAACGACCATGTCCAGGTTTGCGCCGAAACCGCCGGTAGCCAGCACAACAGCCTTGGCATTGACGGTGACGGTCTCACCGGAAGCACCGGTAGCCTTCACGCCCACGGCAGCGCCGTTGGCATCGGTCAGAATCTCGGTAGCGGTGGTGTTCAGCAGAGTCTGCACACCAGCCTTATCGCAGTTCTCCTGCAGCAGAGGAATCATGTAAGAACCGACGGAAACGGTCTTGCCGTCGCCGTCCACGGGGCGATGGATGCGCTTGACGGATGCGCCGCCGAAGCTGGACACGCTGTGCAGAGTGATGCCGTGCTCGTCCAGCCAGTCGATGGCGTCGGCACTGTTGGAGCACAGAGTCTCCACCAGCTCAGGGTTATTCAGACCCTTGCCGCCGATCATGGTGTCCAGCTCCATCAGCTCCACGCTGTCGAAGTAGCCCTTGGGGTCAGCCTGATAAGCTGCCCACTGCTCAGAAACGGTCTTGGCCAGAGCGGTGATGGTCTCGTTGTCAGCGTACTTTTCAGCAGCGGTCTTCAGGGTCTTTTCGACACCGGCAGACTCGCCGAACTCGTTCTCATCCTGATACACGGTCTTGCCGGCGTTCATGCCGCCGGTAGCGCGCACAGAGTTGCCGCCCACCATGGCCTGGCTCTCCACGATCACAACGCTCTTGCCCTCGGCAGCAGCGGTGATGGCAGCGGTCATGCCTGCGCCGCCTGCACCCACGATGACAACGTCAGCGTCAACGGTGGAATCCTCAGCCTTGGTCTCGTCAGCCTTGACCTCGATCTTATAGTCGTCGGCGTTCAGGCCGGCGGCAGTCAGGGCAGCGGCTGCTGCCTCCTTGATGGCGTTGGAGGTGATGGTCGCGGTGGACACGCCGTCCACGGCGATGCTGCCGGTCTCAGCGATCTGAGCGGGCAGCTGCTCCAGTGCCAGCGTACCGATGCCGGGGGTCTCGTCCTTACCCTCAGCGGTGCAGCCGGTGATCTTGCCGTCTTCCAGCGTCAGGGTAACGGTAACGTCGCCGCCCATGCCCTTGGCAGTGCCGGTGAAATCGCCGGACACGCCGCCTGCGGTGGAAGCGGACTTGCTGCCGCAGCCGTAGCCCAGCAGACTGACACCCACAACGACCGCCATGGCCAGCGCAGCCACGCTCTTGCGGATCTGATTCTTTTTCATTGTTTC
>OLRW01001185.1_pt1 | contig 17717 bp, 18 predicted proteins | sample 1672701 | NCBI WGS metagenome assembly OLRW01 (sample SAMEA3136715, study PRJEB25190) | human gut metagenome | biome: human gut; feature: human-associated habitat; material: faeces | place: Austria | collected 2013
AGCACAATTTCTATTAATTATATATGCTTAATCCTACGTATTCAAGTACTTTTTTTATTTATTTTACTTTGATTTTACTTTTCTATGATAATCATATATTACGATGTCAGGGTCAAAAGATATTTTGTTCCTAATCTGATATCTACGAATTGCTCCATTTTCAGTAACGTAATATTGTTGTTTACTGTTTTTGTGTTATACTATAATAATTAAGGGAAAAATGTATTTTACCTCTAACTTGAATTATTTTATTTCAACCAAAGGAAGGAAGCATATCATATGCGTCAGGAAAAATTTAAAATGGAACGCCAGGGATTAATAAATGTAGGAGATGAAGTAGAAATTTCAGAATATCAGTCTTTTATGAATTACAGTTATATCATTGAACCCGCTGTCGCGATGTCCGGCTGTTATCCAAATGCACAGCGCATTAAATCCAAAAAAGGAATTGTCAGAAATATAGAACATACCCCCCGGGGATTTATCGTAACTGCTGAATTTGATGAATAACTCTATCGTTTTTTCAAAAAGAGGTCCTGTTTTATGAATACCAACACATTTATTACAATACGTACTGCCACTCTTTCAGATGCGCAGGCACTTTTAAATATTTATTCACCTTATGTAGAACATACTGCAATTACTTTTGAATATGATGTTCCTTCTGTGGAAGAATTTGCTTCCAGAATTAAAAATACACTTCAAAAATACCCTTACCTTGTAGCAGAGAAGAACGGAAGATTGCTTGGATATGCCTACGCCAGTCCTTTTCACGAAAGACCGGCTTATGACTGGGCTGTAGAAACATCTATCTATGTGGATCAGAATATTAAGCATCAGGGAATAGGCCGCAGACTTCATGATGCTCTTGAAGATGCTTTACGCAGCCAGGGGATACTGAATATGAATGCCTGCATTGCTTATCCTCCTGAGGAAGATGAATACCTTGACAAAAACAGTGTAGAATTCCACACACATATGGGATATCGTCTTGTCGGTGAATTTTATAAATGTGGATATAAATTCCACCGCTGGTATAATATGGTCTGGATGGAAAAGCTGATCGGTAATCATCTGTCAGACCAGAAACCGCCGAAATTCCCGGCTTTAAAATATAAAATTCCATGATTCAAATCAGGCAATTCCCCTGCTTTAACTGTGCGAAACAATAAGCAGGGGAATTGTTATAATAAAAATACCTCAGATAATTTTCATGTTGCTTTCATGCCATATCAGGTATTGTACCAAGACGCTAACGCGTCGGCTAGCCCTAAGTACGTGAAATTTCCACTTTTTTTCATAAAAAAATAGCAGTTTTTTAATTTATGATGTATTGTTAAGTTACCACACCAAACAACCTCATAACCTCAAAAACTGCTATGATTACTTTACCATGGATTTTTAAACTCAACAAGTACATGTTTCAAAATTATTATCGTCCTCCACCTAAAAATGATTGTTTTCACTTTATTTGAAAAATCATTTTAGGTTTATCGTGAATTATCAATTAGAGTTAAAACAAATTGTGGATTTTCCACGCTGCCGGATTTACCGGGAATTTATACAAACCCTTATGAAAGACAGAAGCATCCGTACCAACGGAGGTTCCTGTCCTTTTTATTTTCTCATTTTATGTTCTTATGCAAATCACAGCTCCTCTTATCGGAACATCGAACACCTTACTTACAAAGTTGTTCCTGGCGAATGGATCTGTTCTCTTAAAGAACTACAGATTCACTTCCGCCAAAAATTCCAGCACCAGGTCATATCCATACTGGATACCCTGGTTGAGCAAAACCTTTTAACTTACTCACTGCACGAAAAAATAAGATTATCCAATACAAGATCAAAGACTTACCAAAAGATAATACTGCCCTTTCCTATAATTATCCATCTGTGCAAGGTTCTGATGCCGATCCGGTAGTATATTTTCGCAATCAGACTGGAAATCCCTTGTTCAGTTATCAGGAACTTGCCAGACGTTGGAAACAGTCGAAATCTTCTGTGTCCCGTCTGCTTAAAAAACTTGAAGATACCGACATGATCACACTGATTTCCTATTCCGGGAAACATGGCAGCATGGTATATCTGCGTAATTATCTGTCCGTTATGTTTAATATCAGTGATGTCATGATTGATAAGGAGTAAATTGCCATGAAAATGCAACTGCCAATACATATAACCGAAAATACCTTGCCTAACAAAAACAATTCTGAATGCGTTCCAGAATCACACATCAAAGCCATTGTTCGCAAAGTCGCTGAAATACTGGAAATACAAGGCATTTCTTGTTGTAGATGCCCCAAAACAAAGTATATATTATCTCCTTTATCAGCCTGCAAGGATAGTATATATCTATATTCACTACGTATTATCTGCCCTTGGGGGAAAGCAGCCTATCAGTTTGAGTTAAAACTAAAACCGGAAAATCACGCCATCACCAACGTCCCAGGGCATACTCCGCCTCTACAGCATACCTTACCTGCCTTCGCTGAAAGCCCAGAAGTTCTGTTGAAAGGAGGGGTTGTATAATGTCAAAGAAAAATCACCACCCTGTTTCTGCTGAAGTAGAAAATAATCCGTTGTACCATGATACCTATAAGCTGCTCCGTTGTTACCGGGATTCTACTTATAGCCTGATGGTTGCTGTCCGAAGAGTTGGAAAAGCACGTTCCCAGTATCTCCTACCGGACGTACTATCGAAGGAGGCAGGCTGCTATTAACGCTCTTAGCAGCATACTATGGGGATTTTCTGCAAAGGGGACACTGGAAACTTTAAATAAATTTTTCCCAAAATAAAATCGACATTTTCCATATAGGCACTCATAATTGAAAAAAAGGAGGGTGCCTATTATGGATCAATTATCAAATTTTATATCTGAATATCTCAAAACATGTGAAACAATAAAAAAATTAGATTCAAAAACCATCAAAGCATACCGTATAGATTTATCACAATTTCATACATTTATGCTACCACAGGAGGATTTCACAGAAAAATCTACCTTAAACTCGTTTCTGTCACTGTTACACCAAAAATACAAGCCCAAAACAGCCAAAAGGAAGATTGCTACTTTGAAGGCATTTTTCCATTATCTTGTTTATGAAGAATCATTATCTCAAAATCCTTTTGAGAAACTCAATGTGAAATTTCGGGAACCACAAGTCCTGCCTAGAATAGTCCCTAATACTATTATAGAACTCTTTCTCCGAACTATGTATAAACAAAAAAAACTTGCACCTACAACATACAAATACAATTCAATCCTTCGTGATATAGCCGTAATAGAATTACTATTTGCAACTGGAGTACGTGTTTCTGAACTATGCTCACTTACTCTTTCCCAAATAGATTTCACTACTTACAAAATTATTATAAACGGGAAGGGATCAAAAGAACGTATTTTACAAATTGGGAATGAAGATGTCAAAGAAATACTATCCGAATACTATGCAGCCTTTAAAACAGATATTTCTAAAACAGGGTGGTTCTTTATTAATCGTCTTCACAAAAGATACTCTGAAGAATCTGTCCGAAGCATGATCGTCAAATATCTTAAACTTGCCGCCATAGATATGCACGTAACTCCACATATGTTCCGGCATTCCTTTGCGACACTGTTATTAGAATCTGATGTTGATATTCGGTATATACAGAGAATGTTGGGACACAGTTCGATAAAAACAACTGAAATATATACAAATGTGTCTACCTCCAAACAAAACAGTATTCTCACTGCTAAGCACCCACGTAACTCAATGAATATTGATATTACAATGTAACACTGCAGGCCGCCTAATTTGAAGCGGCCTCTCTTTTTCTCCCTCTTTGCCCATTCTAAACCAAGGATAATATCTAATTATCCTATTATAAAACGAGAAACGGAGGGAATGATTAATATGCTCTTTTTTTGTTTTTCAAGCAAAGATAGACACACTATCGTAGAATCAGTACTATTCCATTTAACAAATTATGGAATACCCATTTGGTATGATCGCCATAAAATGTTACTAGGTAATGAACGTGATTATAAAAACTTTGATGAAGGAATAAATAATTGCAATTATTCTATTATAATATTAAGCCCTAATTCAATTGAATCAAAATGTGCAAATGAAGAAATCGACCTAATTTTAAAAAAATATGAAAAACATCAAATGTATGTATTCCCAATTTTTTTTAATATAAAAGCCACTGAGATTCCGCCTAAATACCAATGGCTAACTCGGCTTGTTTACAAAGAGCTTACAATAGATAATGATTCAAGAAGTGCATGTAACCATATTCTTTGTAAAATTCTTTTAGATGAATTACAAAAATATAAGATAAAGAGTATAAATGAATATATGCAAATTTATGAAAATAATCATTCATTTTCTTACATAACCCAATTACTGAATTCATATTGTTCAATCAGTGACAGTAACCATAACGCTCAGATAGCCCTTTTGTATGCTGGATGTCTGTATATAAAGGAATACTACAGCATAGCCGATATGCCCTCTTTTTATTATAAAGGAATCCAACGGCTTTTTGATGAAACACGACTTAACTTATCTATTGATTTAAGAGAAACATTAATTTTTGAAAGATTGTTCTTACTTCTATTTAACTCGGCGATATTTGGTTACATCATCTAATATAGAAACAATTAGTTCAGCTAATTTTTCTGGATTTTTTTCATTTCGTAAAGCATCCATTCTTTTAGATAAATAATAAAATTCGTTAATATTTTTTTTGATTTCTTTCCAAATAATATTTGCTTCATATCCAGTAGAGCCAACAGGGATAATAGTAAAACCGTTGGCTCGTGCTATTTCAAATTCTTGATACGTACCTGGACTAAAATGAGTTATATCATCGAATTGTCCTGCTTTATTCATTGCCTTAGATTGACCGAACATAAATATTGCAGAACTACAATCTCTTTGCATTAATTTTCTGTACATCTCTTTTTTAGCTTCGTCCAACTCTAAATGAAAAGGAAATGGTCTCATAGACAAATATTTAGGAGTATTAAATATATTACGTTCTGCCAGATATTGGTTTGCATAACCGGTTATATACGTACCTAACCTCTTACCAACTCCTGTACTGATTCGATAGTTGGAATTATAGAGTTTAGTTACTAGATTATATGACAGTTTATCAGCAAACATATTTATATCTTCTGAAACCAAATCGAATGAACCTGAAATAAATACTTTTTTTTCTTTGATTTTTTGGTTTAATTTTTGAATTATAATAGGAATATCTTCTTTGGTAGCACATAAACATGTAATATTGTACCTATGTTTCAAGTCTTCTATAAAATATAATAATTCAGGTGATACATTCTTATCTATACACATTATAGCATAGTGACATCCTATGCTATCCCCTAAGAATTCATTAATGGAGCTTAAACAATCCAAAACCAATGCATCAGAAAAACTGTAACCTATAAATAGAAAAGTATTTGAAACTAATTCTTTTTTTAAAAATGTCAAAAAGAGTGGATGTTTTTTTAAATAATGCTCATAATCATTTTTGGTAAGTACCATATTAACGGGATCTGAGATATCTCCATTCATTTTATAAACATTAACTTTATCGTGTTTGTCAATACTAGATAAATTTTTATCACTAAAAATAACATTATAGGGTTTTTCTTTTTCTTCTAGGCCCTTTTCTATAAGTTTATCATAATTTGTTGTCCAAATATTATTAAAGTCTATTTCCAACAAATTATTTAGCAAATTATTACTTTTAGGAAAAGTATTAATTTTTTGACTGATAATGCGTCTAAGTTCTGCATCACTATGTTTGTTTGCGTAATATTGTGCTAAAGAATACAAATCGATAGTATTTGAATTTATATTAAGATCGTCGGCACATTCTGAAAGTAAATCAGCCCATCCTGGGTAACCAGAATTCCTTGAAACTCCAGCTCCAATAAAAAGTGATGCTTCGTTATTTATAACTTTTTCGGAAAATTGATAAATAAAATGTGCTAAATTGTCTTCGGTTTGTTTTTTTAAATACTCATAGGTATAATTGTTATCCATACGTTCTCCAGCTTTTATAGGTAAATTATAATAGGATAATTAGATATTATCCTCGGTTCATATAACCTTAAATTCTCTAGTAGATATGGGGATTACTCCCCATACCCCTACGCAAAACCGTACGTGCGCTATTAACGCATACGGCTTTTCACTTTATATTTCATACTTTATCTATAAAACAAACTTACCTTAATACTTGGTTCTAACAATGGGAATGTTCGAAGCAGTCCATTAAAAAAGGTATCCGACGTATAACTTCTTTTCTGGCTTCTCCGATTCAGCCATTTATACAATAACCATTTTGTCTGTACTAGGAAATTCTTCACTTCCCTTGTATTGTCGGTCACTCCATAATACTGATAATGTCCCCGCAATTTTGCATTCACTGTTTTAAATATCAGTTCCAATGGCATTGCTCGATGTGCCTTTATCCATTCTTTCATTGCTTTTATCTTACTGCGAAATTTCTTCTTGCTGGTCTTTACCCTACAACGGAAAAACTCTCTCTTTCCGTCCATTCCGCAATAAAATGTGAAACCAAGAAAGTCAAGGGTATCTGGTTTTCTCTCTCCTCTTGCTTTTCTGTTGTGCCTGGCAAACCTCCCGAATTCCAATATCTTCGTCTTTTCTCCTGCCAGTTCCAATCCGTATTTTGCAAAGCGTTCTTCCAGCCTCTGCTTAAATATTTTTGCTTCATACTGGTTCTGAAAACAACAGACAAAATCATCACAGTATCGGATAAGATAACACTCTCCTTTACACTGTCTCTTCACGATTACATCAAACCAGTTATCCAATACATAATGCAGATATATATTTGCAAGTATCGGACTTGCTCCATTTCCCTGTGGGGTTCCCCGTTCGCTGTCGAGATATTTGCCATTTTCCATGACTCCGGCTTTCAGGAATTTATCTATAATCTCAAGAAATTTCCGGTCTGCTATATCATGTGCCAACATCTTCATCAGCCATTCATGGTCTACATTATCAAAGAAACCTTTAATGTCTGCTTCTACCACATAGTTTGTCTTTCGATACTGCACCATTTCTATGATTTCCCTTACTGCCTGATGGCAGTTCCTGTTCGGGCGGAATCCAAAACTCTCATTATAAAACTTCGGTTCATAAATCTGCTCCAGTATCTGTGCAATCGCATTTTCCACCAGTTTATCTTCATAACTGGAAATTCCAAGCGGTCTCATTTTGCCTTTTGTTTCCTTCGGAATATAAACACGCCTTGTTGGATTCGGGCGATAGCTTCCGTTTTTCATCCTTTTCACAAGATTTGCGAGATTTTCTTCCAGATTCTTTTCGTAATCCTCTTTTGTCACCTTATCAATCCCATACGCTTTCTTTCTGTCCATAGTCTTATGGATTGCTCTCAGCGTATCCGCATTGATGTAGGCTGCAAGATTCTGAACCTTTCTGTCGGTTCTGTTTGCTTTTGCGATATTATACTGTATTCCAAGTAACTCATTCACCATGTTCATCAGCTCTCTTTTGTCTGCATAGTTCTTTGTTCTTGAAGCTATAAAGTGCACAGCCCTTTTCTCCATCTGCTTTCACAGACTTCTGCGATAATATGGCTGTGTCGGACTTCCTGCCATTCATTTGGATTCCTAACGCATTTCTTTGTTTTGGTTTCCATACCTTTTTTTAAGGAAATGACAGGATCTCAGCTGTTCCGATAACATACTTATCATCAACCTCGCCAAGCTCTCAGACTGGGGGATGCCGCCATAACCTCACCGTAGCGGTTACAGCAGTGTTGTCTACTGTGCAATACAACACATCGACCATTTCCAACCTCATACTAATTTCCCAGCTCAATCGCTTCACTTTCGTTTCGGCTCTGTTGCTCCCTGTCCTACGCTTAAACCTGGTGTTACCACTTCAGTTCCAAGGACTCGGTACAGGCGGTTGGTTAGACCTTACCTGATAGGCTTTTCCTACTGTATTGTTATCAGCTTACCAAAGTTTGCAGAATTTCTTCCGCTCGCTAGGGGAAATCAGCTATGCTGATTTCACAGCTCGCACCTATATCTATTATAACGCATTCTACATTTTTGCACAACATCTCCCGGGTTAAAATCACCATGCCTTTGAATCTGAATAATGTTTGTCTCTTTTTATTTTATTAAAAAAGTGCATATCCTGAAACTGAATATGCACTCCAAATAGCATTATACATTTATTTTCTTTTGCACAAAAAAGCACGATATTTTCTAAAACTCTATCTGTGTGTCAAAGTAAAAGCTTCTTCCACTTCCTAATCTTTGTCCGAAATGTTCCAAAGGGGGCTACTGTATTTACATGAATAAACTTATAAACTTCCCATACTGCTGTTTTGGTAGCTTCATCTGCCCACTTTCTTTTATGTGATAAAAATATCTCCTCTTTCGTCATAGAATCAATCATTGTAAAAATTTTCTGTATATTATCATCCAGCATGCCCATTAGTTCTTTTAAAGATAAATGGGCATAGGTATCGGTAAACCACTGATACAATTCCCCTAATTGATTCCACTTAAAACCATCCGATGGTGTTTTCACTGGAAGTCCAGCCTGTTCATCATTTTCCCATTTCAATACTAATGTGGTCCACCCAACCTGATATGCAAGATTTTCTGCAGGTGTTCGATCCACCTCCATACATCGTTTGTCCTTCAAGGATTCCGGGATATCCTTAAACTCTGCAATATATTTGCCGTAAGCCTTCTTGATTTCTGCCTTTAGTTCCTCTTTATTTTCATACGTCTTCATCGTTTACCTCGCAGCCTTCCGTCTTTACTCCTTGTTCCACACTCCAAAATTGATTATCCCCTGCGAATTTCAATAAGCTGAAGTACATCCGCAAGCATTTCTCCTTGATCTTCTAAATCAATCATAAGCCATTTTTGCCCATTTCCCCATCTTATTTTTTCGTAAAGTCCTCTTAATTCTGGAGTACATTCCCATAAAATAGCTTCAACTGCTTCTTTTTCTCCAACCACAACCAGTACCGTAAAATATCCTTCTCTGGGATATACGGTACATAGGCTTTTTCCAGACTTTTTAAATTTTACATTCCAACCACATTCCCAAAAAATTGCCGATAACACCATGAAACGAATATTTAACTATCTTTTTTAATTATTATCTCGATTAGTTCTGCTTTGTTTTCCCATAATAAATGATAGTCACTATTTTCTTTAAGTACTTGCAGATCCATCTTTCTTTTTTCGTTTATACAAAATGCATTTAACCTACTGGTAATTTCATTTGCAGCTTTATTACCCACCTTTCGTATTTTTATTAGTTGCTCGAAATTTTCCGCATATACCTCTAAATCATTTATATATATCAGTTTTTCTCTTCTCAAGCAATTATTTACATCTGTTGAAAGTAACAAATATTCTATTGGAATTTTATGTTCTTTCCGTACATCTAAAAGATTTCTCCAAAAGTCATTATACAGAGTAATGCAGGCTGGACTTTTTTTTTAAAATTATATATTTTTTCTCTCTTATTAATTTCATCATTTTATTCCATGTTATAAGATGTTTCTTATAATATGATTTTTCTGATGGGCGGATTGTTTTAATATACGCATCACAAAAATATTTTTCGAACTCTTTTTTGTTTAATTGCAATATTTCTTCAGACATCATAAGCATCTCTCCTTCATCTTTGTATCTACCCATTTCAATAAAAAGGTTACATTAATAGTGCGTTACTAGAATATAACAGATTTGTTATTTACTATTACATAATTTGATTGCATATTTTAACTGTTGATCTTCCCCTAAAACCATTTCTTCAATATCATTTTCTACTTCTACATCTGGCACAATTCCGGTCTCTTGCACAACTTCCATATTTGTATTTAGATACTTAAATGTAGTGATTTGAATTTTTGTTCCATCAAATAATGTAAATAATGACGCCCCATGAGCCAAACCTCCAGTTTGTTTACCAATAGTATATATCCTTTTTTTGTCTTTTAGTAAAGCTTCTAAGAAAATGAACTCAGCAGAACTCATAGTAAATTCATCACACAATACTATAATTTTTTCTATATGATTACATAAATTCTTTGATTCTATATGTAATTCAGAAGGAATCTCAAATTCAAGATGATTTCCTCCGTTTTTTCTAGAAACCCTATATCCTAAGTTTACTTGAGCACTTACAAATAAAGATGCTATATCTTTTGCACAATTAATTAATCCACCACTATTTTCTCTAATATCGATAATTAAACAACGAATGTTTTTCATATATTTTACTTCTTTTTCAATTATGTCTGCCATTGATTTATCAAAAAAACTGATAATTTTCAAATATCCTATACTATCGTCATAAACTTTACAATTAAAAAGACTAATATTGTTTCTTATCTTATTAAAGACTTCCAGATTATCCCCTAGCTTTATAGTATTAACTTGTTCTGAAACTTCTGTATTACCGTGTTTTGCTGTTATTCTAATAACGTCCCCAAACTTCCCTTTATGAAAATCATCAATTAATAAAGAACAAATATAACTTCTCGATTGAAATTTATAGTATTTTATATACCTATTCTGTATTTCTTGAATTGAAATATTATTAATCTTAATAAGCCGCATCCCTTTGCATAATTTATATTTTCCTATAACCTCATTAATATAGTAGATTCCATTTGTACACTTTATGAATAATGGCATAATACATAATTCTTCGTTATATGGAGTATAAACTACTCTTGTATGTGGATCATGCAATTCAAGCAACATAGTATTTATATATTCATATAATTCTTTATATGTACTTATATCTTTTATATTTTCTTTGTATCTTTTTAGTACTTCATCCCAGTTTATCCCCCTTTCCTTAAACAATACATACTTTTGATCTACTAATTTCCATATTGAGTATAGTATTTTTTCTCTTACATCTTCTATCGGTAATAAATCCTTTTTCTGCATACTCTTTCCCGCCTCACAGGCAACAATCATTCAACTATCATATTTCCACATCGCAATATTCCATTCCCAAAACTTTCCCTGTTGCAGAATATTCCAAAGCTCTGCAGTCAAAACAGGCATATTTTAGTGCACAGTTGCAGCATTTATCAATTACTTTTTTATTTATTCCTCGATAATATTCATACTTACTATTTTTAAGTATTTCCACAATTCCATATTGTTTTACATTTCCTATCACAAATTTCCTGGACATAATACAAGGTAAAATATCACCTGAAGCAGTGATGGCAATTTGATTTGCATAGCAATTATGTTGCTTTTGTACATTTGTAAATTTTGTTACATTTAAACAGGCCCCCTCCAAGTCTTTCTTCTTATCATACATTCTTTTTCTATACTTTTTTGAATAATGATTGTTCTCAGGAACTGGGTAAATAAATTCTAATTTCACCCTACCAGACAGACTATAGCCTTTATACTTGTTTATTAAAGTTTCAATATCCTCCTCATTATATCTTGAAACTAAACAAGAGATATCCATAGGTATATTTTCTCTATATAATTTTTGAATATTAGCATTTACAGTAGTTTCGACATTATCTAGTCCAGTTATTTTTTTATACACTGCATTGTCAGGACCTAATATCTGCACTCTTAATTGTATACTATAGTCTTTTAAAAAATTTATAATTTCATTATTAATCAAAGCACCATTAGTGTATATATAAATTTCTTTTATACCATATTGAACCAGAAAAGAGCATATAGTTTTAAGCTTTCGAAATTCAAGGAATGGTTCTCCACCAATAAGAAAAACTCTTTCACATGACAATTTAGATACTTGTTTAATAACTTGTTCCCATTGCTGTATTGATAATGGCTCTCCATTCAATTTCCACCTTTTACAGCCTGTCTTTCTAAAGAGTGTATTATCGTTTTCGGGACAAAATATGCAATCCAAATTACACGTATTACTTATTTCGATAAAAACAGTGGGAATCTCATAATTACCAGGTAAAGTATTTTCTAAACGTGTAGGAATCCCAACTGATAGTTTTTCAACATAAATCGGTCTTTTATAAAAATCCCCTATGCCCATATCCACCAAATTATTTAAAAATTTCCTATCGACTTCTGTTATATTCTCCAATGTTTTGTTTTGCTCACATTGCTCTATTAATTTACACATTTCTTCATTATTAACAATCATTACTGTTCCATCCAGTAAATTATATATACAACTGTTTCCTTTTCCTTTTTCAAAATAGCAATATGGTTTGAGCCTAAAATAGCTATACATTCAAATCCTCCTCACATTTTATTACTCTATACTTCGTAGACTGGCTTTTCTAAATCTTCTGGTAACAAAACATCGAATGCCTGTGGATTGTTTTCTAAAACCGAAAATACTGTTTTTAATGAATTCGGAATAAGTTGCCTATTATCCTTACATAGATCTTTATTAAATTCTAAATGTTGATCCTGTGCTAAATGCATAAAACACACACTGCATAATCTACTTATAGAACAATCACTACAATATTTCCTTCTAATATCTAAATATTCCTTATTCAACCTATTAACTTTATTCATATCCAATTTTTCATTGACATTTCCTATGATACACATTTGAGATACTTTTTCACAAACAAAAAAATCTCCCTCTGGAGATACAGCAATTTTACTACCTGGTGTACATGCTAATTTATTTTTAGGCATTCTTCCTCGTGATCTCCAAATGATATTAATTAAACCCATAAACAGATATAATACACCTACGGAAGAAACAGAATTATCTTTTGTTATTTTTTCTATAAAATCCTTTTGTAGAATGTTTACTGTCTTTTCAAAAGTATCAGGCTCCTCAGTTATTATTCCCTGTTCATGTGCTCTATCACAATAATCGTAGTATGTTGTATTATATTTTCCAATTTGATTATATATAATACTATAAGGATAAAAAATTTTATCATTTTGATTAAAAAATTCCACTATTTTGCACATATCCGTATAAGTATCAAAACAACAACTAAACGATATTCCTTTAACTATATTTCTCTTTTTCTTTTCTTCCTGTAATCTATATACTTTATCCAGAACTAAATCAAAAGTACCTTTGCCATTTGGAAAGATCCGATTTCTATCATTATTACTTTTAAAACCATCTAAACTAAAAGTTATTACAAAGTCATTTACAATAAAAAAATCAATCATTTCATCTGTCAACAAAGTTCCATTAGTAGTTATAAAATATTGTGCATTATAATTTTTTTCCTTACAATATTCTACAACTTGTTTTATCAGTTTATATTGAAGTAGTGGTTCTCCTCCATAAAAAGTAATGGTGGGACCTCTTCTGAAACCATTCTCTTCCCTTTTCTTATGCAACTCCATATAATAGTCTACTGCCTTCCTTGCTATCGAAAAAGACATTTTCTTTTTACTATATCCCTTAACATGGGGATAATTATCCGAATAAATACAATATTTACATCTAATGTTGCAGTCTTCCGTTACTATCAATATTAGCTGAGATAATTGTACCTTTAACTCATCATGTTCTGATATTTCTGTGTAATTACTATCTTCCTCGTTTTTCACAAAATAACCCTGTAACATCATTTTTTTAATTTTCTGATAAAGCATATTTGCCTGGATATGGGATTTCCCATAACTTTCTTCCAATTTCCTTATAAGGTTCTTCTCGTTCATTTTTAACACATTTTGAATTGTATAGTATTCTGCCTCGTCACATGGAAATACCATTCCTGATGCATTATCAAATAAATATGTATTTCCACTTTCAGTTGTAAATTTATAAACGTCTATATTTTTTTGTTCCATATGTACTGTTAACCCTCTCTATAAAATGAGATATTATGTATTCAGAATTTAAAGTTAATATTTTAATAATTTCAGGACTGCTAAATCTAGGAAAAGAAGCCCTATTTTAATTCTCACATAAAGTTACTTATTTAATAATTTCTCTTAGAAAAGAGCTGTTCCTGCAACAGTGGAACCCAGTGTTCCAAATCCTGTTGAAGCTGCACATCCTGCTAAGCATACTGGAATACATGCTGGAGTACCCGGTCCAACCTCTTCAACAGCTACATTAGTATCTACAACAACCAATTCAACTTCATTAAGTTTTTTGTTTTCTGTCATATCAATCTCTCCTTTTTACTCTATTTATAAGGTATCTTAAAATAAGACTTCCTTTCCTATTCTTTGCTATTTATGACACATGCCCTATCCAAAAATTTTTGGCTGTCATTATATCCCATTTGTCTTGTTCTGCAGTTTAAGGCTGCCGCTTCTAAAATCACAGCTAAATTTCTCCCTGGTCGAACAGGTATATCAAAATTGATTACTTTATTACCTAATAATTCAATATAACTAATTTGATCACCAATTCGATCATAGACATCACCTGTTTTCCACTCTTTAAACGTTACTACCAATTCTATGGTTTGCGTTTCTTTAAGTGCTTGCACACCAAACATATTTTTTATATCTACAATTCCTATACCTCTTATTTCCAAATAATCTTTCACTACTTCAGGAGCTCTTCCAAATAATGTTTTTTCACTGGCTTTACATATCTCAACTGCATCATCTGCCACCATTCTGTGACCTCGTTTTATCAATTCAAGTACAGCCTCGCTTTTCCCAATTCCGCTCTCCCCTCTAATAAATACACCGACGCCATTTATATCAACAAGACAGCCATGCAGAGTTATGCTAGGCGCTAATTTTTCACCTAACCATTGTATCACCAAGCTCATAAAATCAGATGTGACCTGTGGCGTTGTAAAAATAGGAATATTCTTACTTGATGCAATTTTAATAAATTCTTTGTCAGGAATGAGATTTCTACAAAAAATATAACAAGGAGCTCCTTGATTCAATAAATTTTTATAGATTTCATGCTTTTTTTGAGTATCCATTTGCTCCAAATATGCAGTTTCTACATATCCCATAATTTGAATCCTATCATTGTCGAATAAATCTAAAAAACCCGTAATTTGTATTCCCGGACGATTTACATATCTAGTATTAACAACAACATTACTATAATCTATATCTTTATTAATCAATTTTAAATTAAAATGGTTCACTAATTTTGATAATTCACAATTTTTCTCATTCATGACTAATCACCTTTCAAAAATAAATTTTTTCTTTCAAGAACTATCCTAACATTTTTTTCTATGATACCTGTTTTTCCGAAAATCACAATTATTCTTGTCTAATTTGACGTTTTTCTTTTCTAGTTGGATTTCTCTTCTTTTAATCGTGGCATATCCATGTCCCAATTTGGCACACTTCTGCGATTGAAGGGTAATTTTACCCATGTTACAATTGATATTGCTTATAGTATTCCTATTTTTACCAGCACCTTTATCGGTGCTTTTTTTGTACCCGTAAACCTTTCGCTGACAGTAGCCAATACTTACACAGTACGTACAGCGTACTTCCCTTAAAATAAAAACGTATTGTGTGCGTACAGTGTAAGTAAAACTTCCTATTATATAGGTAATTGCGAAACAAGTTCGCAATCCTGACTAAAAAGCGGTAAGAATCCTGCAACGCAGGATTCTTAAGATGAAAAATAGGTACTTCTAAATTTGAACATGACTAAAAGACTTCCCAGATAAACTGCGAAGAAAAGATTGTATGCATATTAATAATCAGGCAATCAAAGGCTTCAAACTCCGGATGTATTGGTATTGATGAATCTTATCAGCGACAAGCACAGTAACAAGCTGGGTAATTCCTGCAAGCAGTAAATCAGCATGAAGTGTTTTCTCATTCTGTGTTTTACGATCTGCAATGCAGAAACTATCTTTGAAATGGTTGATTGACTTTTCAACATTTACACGGATCTTGTAAGTATCCTCCCATTCCTGTGAGCCGCGTTCTACACCAGGATAGGCACGAAGGTTCTTTTCAGGATAAATGTAGATCATTCGTCCGCAGGAAGAAGATGTACATGGATTGTCACAATGACATACGCGATGTTTTGACTTGTCGGCAGGATTGTATTCCCATTTCATTTTTGGACATACAAACTTCATGGTAGGAAGTTTGCTCCGCAAATGGGATCTGCTTCCTTCACGCCGCATCGGAAGTGATGGATCGTGAGGACAGCAGGGAATACCGTTTTCATTGACAGTATAGTCGGTTCCTTCCACAGAAAGCTTTGTTTTTAAAGGGATAAAAGCTTTTTGAAAGCCAATTTCTTCAAAGAGGGATTTGTAAATGTTAATGGCATCAAACGCAGCATCTCCAAGAAACGTCTTTGAATTTATTAAAGGATGTTTCTGGAAAAAGTCAATTAAAACTGGAAGAAGTGCTTTCGAATCGGCAAGGGATTTATCCTCATCCGGTGAATCTGATTTCTTCCCTACAACGATATCAGGATGTTTTTTTAGAAAGTCCTTGTTGTAGAAAGTGATGTCACGAACAATACCAAGCCCGTTCGTAATAATGCCAAATTTATAGGCGTATGGATGAAGATGCTCTTTATATTTCCAGAAAACAATTTCATATAGAACAAGGAAAGTTACCCAGTAAAAAAAACGAAATAGCTGTTAGTGAGCAATACTTAAAAAAATATGCACCAGACAGCAAAATAGGGGATAAGATTTCAATGGATGTTGGTAATGAAACACATAATTTTTTAATATCAGCTATTCTCAAATTTGAAAATCGAGACAATAATACGTATATTTTTCTTGTAGGAGATCAATTTATAACACAAGAGAAAGGATACCAAGAAAATGGATATCAGGTATATGCACACTTTAGAAATGTTAATATGATGAGTAAAGAGGATGTAGAAAAGATAGCGTCTTCGATTAGTCAGGAGTACCATTTGGATTATGAATATAGTTTTTTGTATTTAAATTCAAAACGTAACCAGTCTATAATAGATTATATTCCGTTCATTTTATTGGCAGTTGTAGTGCTTATAGCAGGAATAACTGTAATACAGAGTATTTTTAGGATTTCTATTAGTGAAAAAATTCGGTACTATGGTCAATTAAGAACGGTGGGAGCGACTCAAAAACAGATTAAGGAGATTGTGAAAAAAGAAGGTGAAAAATTAACATTTATAGGAATGCCGATAGGTATTCTTCTTGGGGACTTTTTTGGAATGCTAATAGGGGGTGTAAAAGCAGAGCCAGAAGTTATAATAGGAACATTAGTAATATCAGTTTGTGTGGCTATTATTTGCATGATAATGGTACGGTGTTCTATTCGCAAACCAGTAAAAATAGCAGCAAATACATCGCCACTAGAAGCGATAAGATTTGTTCCATTTAAAAATGAAGATTTGAATAGGAAAAAATTTAGACAAAGGATTACACCATCGAATATAGCGAAAATAAATTTAGGTCGAGACAAGAAGAGAACAATTAGCACAATCTTTTCTTTGGCATTTGGAGGAATACTATTGTTAGTGTCGGCGTCATTATTGGTAAGTTATTCAGCAGAATCACAGGTAAAAACTAAGGTTTTTGCAAATGGAGGTAAGTTTAGAATTTATTTGAATGATGAACATTTAAAAGTAGCAGAGCAGATAAAAGAAAATCCATTAAACGAAGAATTGAGACAAAAAATTTTAGCAATAGATGGTGTAGAGAGTGTTATTAAACTTCGTAATACAATAGGAGAAGTTTCTTTTGTTGCTAATGGGGTAGAGAATGAAGGTATATT
>OLRW01001187.1_pt1 | contig 17705 bp, 13 predicted proteins | sample 1672701 | NCBI WGS metagenome assembly OLRW01 (sample SAMEA3136715, study PRJEB25190) | human gut metagenome | biome: human gut; feature: human-associated habitat; material: faeces | place: Austria | collected 2013
TGTAAAGAACCAAGGTAATCCAAAACCTCTACACTTGCACTTCCTCTGTCTGTCCAAAAACCAATAAAATAAATATCTCCCATATCATAGTCGGTTTGCCCTGCAAACCTTGCAATATCTTTGTTTTTTCCTGGAATTGCTGAAAAAATCGCCTGTGCAATCTTTTCGGTATTTCCAGTTCTGCTCATATACAGCACCTGTGTTTTCATGCTCTCATCAACTCCATATCCTCTTCATCTCTTCTTGTGTTTAATGATACCACGAAAATTTCCAAAATAATATGTATTGTCAATTAAAAATTATAAATTGTCTATAAACAAAGGGGACATGGCATTCAAAATACCATGTCCCCAAAAATCATTTTAAATTTCAAAACAGTTCTCACTCTATCTTAACTTATGCATTATTGACTTTCATTCGAATCGAAATGATTTAACACACCTTCAAATGACGTATGACCTGTTTCAATCACATTTCCACCAGCTGTTATCTCAATTCCATCTGCCTGATAAGTATCAAGAAAACTATTTACCACAGATCCCATTGTAAGATATTCGCCGGCCGTTCCCATATTGAGAAGTCCTTCTGCAAAATTAGAAGATAAATCCAGTTTCAAAATCAGACCATTTTCTCCCTGATCTTCTCCAAAACTTACTACTGTCACGCTGTCCGGAATTGCACCTGCCCCTACAAGCTGTCCAATGATGATATCTGGTGTAACCTGCTCTATCTGGTTTTTTGTAACATTCCAGCCATCCGCATTTTCATTTGGCAGATATAAGGTCAACTGTTCTTCCTGCGATTTTTCTGATTCTGTTTCTTTTGTAGTATCTTCTGCTTTCTCTGCGGTATCTTCTTTTTTCTCTGCTTCAGAATCTTTTTCTTCCATTATATCTGTTGCATCTTTTTTTTCTGTTGTTTCTGCTGATTCTGAATCAGTATCCTTGGATGTTTCTGGCTGTTTTGTCTCTTCCTCTTTCGTTTCTTCTTTTTTTGTCTCTTCTTTTGCTGGTTTTTGTGTGGTACTTTCACAGCCTGTGATTCCCATCATCAAGGCTATACTTACCATAATTACCGGCAGTAATCTGAACTTTCTCATAAGACTGCTCCTTTCTGCACGTTTTGTTCGCTTATGTTCAGCAGACTTTTCATGACAGCGTATTCATTTTCTATCAACACTGCATAGCAAAATAGATACAGATTTGTGTCCTGTTACTTAATATGCACATCTAACTGTGGGTATGGAATTTCTATTTTTTCTTCATCAAATGCAAGTTTGATTGCCTCATTTAAACGCCATTTTGTCGGCCAGTAATCTTCTGTTTTTACCCATACACGAAATCCGATAATCACACCGTCATCCGCCAGTTCATCGACAAATACTTTCATTTCTTTATCTGACATCGTAGTCGGATCTTCTCTTAAAAGCCTATCCAAAATAGATTTCGCCTTAATTAAATCCGCCTGATAGGAAATCATAATCTTAATCTCAAGATTTCGTCTGTCCTGTGCAGTTACATTTACAATGCTTGCACCTGTCAGAATACCATTTGGAACAATAATTCTTTTATTATCCACACTGGTCAAAGTAGTATAAAATAAATCGATTTTCACAACCGTTCCTTCTTGTTTATTTGTACTTTCAATAATATAATCTCCAACGGTAAACGGCTGAAGTACAAGGATGATTACCCCTCCTGCAAGGTTGGAAAGACCTCCCTGCAGTGCCAGTACCAGAGCTGCACCGGCAGATGCCAATACTGCAACAATCGATGACTCCTTAATTCCAAGCTGTACTCCAATTATCATCAAAAGTACCACATACATTGCAGCTTTTGCAAATGAAGAGATAAACTGGGTTGCCCCAACTTCTACTCCTGCTGTTTGTAATGCCGTCTTCAGAAAATTACAGACTTTCTTAATTAACTTTCCGACCACAAAATATGCAAAAACGGAAAGTAAAACCCGAAAGGCCCATTTTTCAATGGTAGGAAGTCCCTCTAACAGACGGCTCGCTATTTTTTGCAACTCTGTTGTCTGGGCTAAATATAAATCCAATTTCATACGTTATTTCCTTATTTTTTCCTTCCTGTTCTTCCCCTCTTTTTTGGTTTTCTCTCCAGTTTTTTCGGTTTCAGTTTTGCTTCCAGTTTTTGTGTCTCTGGTTTTGCCTCAAGTTTTTCTGGTTCCGGTTTTACTTCCAGTTTTTGTGGCTCTGGTTTTGCCTCAAGTTTTTCCGGTTCCGGCTTTGCTTCCAGTTTTTGTGGCTCTGGTTTTGCCTCAAGCTTTTTCGGTTCCGGCTTTACTTTCGATTTTTCCGGCATTGATTTTACTTCTTCTTTTGGAAGTTTAATTTCCTGCTGTTTTAATTCTTTTTCCCGTTCTTTTTCTATTTTCTTTTCAAGTGCTTTCCGAACTGTTTTCTTCGGTGCTTTTTTCTCTTCTTCCGCTTCCTTAAACGCAAAAATCTGAATTGCAAGTGGTGCAACCGTAATCGTAAGCGAATTTTTACGCTCATCCGCTTCTGTTTTTTTCGATGATTTTAATCTTGGATTTCCTGCTCCTGTACCACCAAATTGTTTTCCATCACTGTTAAATACTTCTTTGTATTTGCCGGCATAAGGAACACCCATTTGATATTTTTCATATTTCAGTGCTGAGAAGTTGCAGACAATTACCAAAGTCTCTTCTTTTTTCTTTGATTTTCGGATTAAGGTCAGCATATTTTTTTCAGATTCCATATGATTAATCCATTCAAAGCCATCCGGATCATCATCCAGTTCATAAAGTGCCGGAGCCTCCCTGTAAAATTTCCACAATGCTTTGACATATTCCTGAAACTGTGCATGTTCCGGTGTCTCTAACAGTTCCCAGTCAAGACCTCTTTCTTCCGACCATTCTCTTTCTTGTGCAAATTCCTGTCCCATAAACAGTAATTTCTTTCCAGGATGTACGGTCATGAATCCATACGCAGCTCTTAAATTTGCAAATTTTTCCTCCATTGTTCCTGGCATTTTCATCAAAAGAGAAGCCTTTCCATGTACAACCTCGTCATGAGACAAACACAACATAAATTTTTCGCTATAAGCATATACCATACTGAATGTCAATTCATCATGTGCACCACCTCGAAACAGCGGGTCTTTTTTCATATAATCGATAAAATCATTCATCCAGCCCATGTTCCATTTATAGTCAAATCCAAGTCCTTCATCATTGAGTTCACCTGTAATTTTCGGCCATGCTGTGGATTCTTCTGCGATTAACAATGCATCCGGATATTTTTTCTTAAACATGGAATTTAAATGTTTTAAAAATTCAATTGCTTCCAGATTTTCATTTCCACCGTAAATATTTGGAATCCATTCTCCGTCATTTTTTCCGTAATCCAGATATAACATAGAAGCAACTGCATCCATACGAATTCCATCTACATGATATTTATCCGCCCAGAACATTGCATTTGCAATCAGAAAATTGGAAACCTGCGGACGTCCATAATTAAAAATCAAAGTTCCCCAGTGTGGATGCACGCCCTGTCTCGGATCCGCATGCTCATACAGACAAGTTCCATCAAAATTAGACAGTCCAAAATTATCTTTTGGAAAATGTGCCGGCACCCAGTCTAAAATCACACCAATTCCCTGTTTATGAAGATAGTCCACAAAGTACATAAAATCTTCACTTGTTCCATAACGGCTGGTCGGCGCATAATATCCGGTCACCTGATATCCCCAGGAACCATCAAACGGATGTTCCATCACCGGCATCAGTTCCACGTGAGTATATCCCATCTCTTTTACATACTCGGCAACCTGTGGTGCAAGTTCACGGTAAGTATAAAACAGCCGGTCCTCCGGTTTTCTCCAAGAGCCTAAATGCATTTCATAGACAAGAATCGGTTTTTTTTCATTATTGACGTCTTTTCGATTCTTCATCCAGCTTTCATCTTCCCATTTATAGCTCTTTAAATCTGCCACTATAGACGCATTTTTTGGTCTTAATTCTGCTTCGTTTGCATAAGGGTCAGCTTTTAAATAAACCAGAGAGCCTTTGGCCTTTACTTCGTATTTATATAATGCCCCTGGCTTTACTCCCGGAATAAATAATTCAAAAATGCCGGATACTGCAAGACGGTTCATCTGATGAGCTCTCCCATCCCAGTGGTTGAAATCTCCCACGACAGACACACGCATGGCATTTGGCGCCCATACTGCAAAGTAAACACCTTTGATTCCATTTATTGTCATTACATGTGCCCCTAATTTGTTATAAATTTCATAACTGATTCCGGCACAAAACTGCTGTTCTTCATTGACTGAAATCTGTTTTGGAAATGCATAAGAGTCATAGAAACTGCTCTTTTTTCCCTCTTCATCTTCTATTTCAATTTTATATTTTGGAATCTCTTTTCCCGGAATTAAAACTGCAAAATAACCCGCTTCATCCTCCATCACCATTTCATACGTTTCTTTTGTTTTTGTTACAATAACATTTGCTTTTACCGCATTTGGCAAAAAACTCTGTATTAAAATTCCATCTTCTGTCACGCGAGGACCTAAAATCTTACGTGGCTCGCTCTCCTCAGAATAAACAACTGCCTCTATCTCAGGCCAATCCATGTATTCATATAATTTATCAGACATAACACACTCTCCTTTTTGTTTATTTTAACATTAAAGTGTGAAATTGTAAACTAACACTACAAATTACAAAAACAAACTTACAGCGGAATATTTTTTCAATTCTGACTAACCGTTACCCAATTTTATGAAGGAATAAACCACTTCTTAATTTGGGCTCAAACCAGGTTGACTTTGGTGGCATCAATCTGCCTGCATCGGCAACAGAAAAAAGTTCCTGCATAGAAGTCGGATACATTGAAAATGCCACCTGAAAACCATTTTCCACACAATGCTCCAACTCTTTTAATCCGCGGATTCCTCCAACAAATATAATTCTGTTGTCTTTTCCTGGTTCCTTGATTCCAAGAATCGGTTTTAACAATTTATTTTGTAAAATAGACACATCCAGGCTTTCGACTACATCATCTGAAACCTGCTCTTTTTTAATCTGAAGCTTATACCATTTCTTTCCAAGATACATCCCAAATTCTTTTTTCTGTTTTGGCGCATAAGGACTTTCCTCTGCTTCTTCCACTTCAAAACTTTCTTTGATTTTTTCTAAAAATTCTATTTCGCTAAGACCATTTAAATCCTTTACCACACGGTTATAATCTAAGATTTCCAGTTCTTCCTCTGCAAATAAAGTACATAAAAAATAATTAAATTCTTCCTCTCCTGTATAACCTGGATGTTCTTTTCTTCTTTTACACCCAACTTTGATTGCAGAAGCCGCCCTGTGATGTCCATCTGCAATATAAATTTTGTTTATCTTTACAAAACATTGTTGTATTCTTTCCATCATTTCTGATTCATCAATCACCCATACCCTGTGTGTAATTTTGTCCTCTGAAATAAAATCATAAACCGGAGTTTTTCTCTTTGTTTCCTCGATAATTTCTTTTAAAACAGCATCCAAACGATAGGCAAGAAAAATCGGTCCCGTCTGAGTATCCAGTGTATCCACATGACGGATTCGATCCTGTTCTTTTTCTTCTCTTGTATTTTCATGTTTTTTTATTGTTCCATTGAAATAATCATCAATCGAAGCACAGGCTACGATTCCGGTTTGTCTGTGACCATTTCTGGTCAGCTCATAAAGATAATAACAAGGCGTTTCATCTTGAATGAATTCTCCTTTTTCTATCATCTCTTCTAATACCTTACGAGCCTTTTGATAGACTTTTGGTGCATACATATCCATCTCATCCGGAAACATCGTTTCTGGACGGTCAATCTTTAAAAAAGACAATGGATTTTTTTCTACTTCTTTTTTCGCTTCTTTTCTTGTGTATACATCATAAGGCAGTGCTGCAATTTTAGATGCAAATGTTTCGTTTGGGCGCACTGCACAAAATGGTCTGATATCTGACATTTTTTCTCTCTCCTTAAATTTGGATAAAGTAAAAAAGACAGAGCCATGCAGAAAAAACTGCCAGCCCTGCCTTTCTTAATTATTTTTTATTTAATCACTCTGACACGATAAACACCCTGAATATTTTTTAATGCCTTTGTCACTTCAGAAGAAATCGGAGTGGATACATCAATCATGGTATAAGCAAAGTCCCCTTTACTCTTATTTGTCATATTTGAAATATTGACTCCTGCATCACCTAAGGCTTTTGTAAACTGGCTAATCATATTTGGAATGTTTTTATGATTAATCGTCACTCTTCCAACATCTACACAAGCTCCTGCATTGCAATCCGGATAGTTTACAGAATGTTTAATATTTCCATTTTCTACGAAGTCCATTAACTCTTTGACAGCCATCACTGCACAGTTATCCTCGGATTCTTCTGTAGAAGCTCCAAGATGCGGTGTTACTAAAGTATTTGGTGTGTTTGCCACTAATGGGTTTGCAAAGTCGGTTACATATTTCTTTACTTTTCCTGCTTTTAATGCTTCTGCAAGTGCTTCTTCATCTACCAACAAGTCTCTTGCAAAGTTTAACAATACCACTCCGTCTTTCATCTGTGCAATTTCATCTGCACCAATCATCTTCTTAGTTGAATCCAGAAGCGGTACATGAATGGTAATATAGTCACATTCTTTATAAATCACATTTAAATCATTGATGTGATGAATACTTCTTGAAAGATTCCATGCCGCATCAACAGAAATAAATGGGTCATATCCGTAAACATCCATTCCGAGATGCACCGCAGCATTTGCAACTTTAACACCAATTGCTCCAAGACCGATAATTCCAAGTTTCTTTCCACTGATTTCACAGCCTGCAAACTGTTTCTTTTTCTTTTCTGCAAGTTTTGCGATATCGTCGGTTGCTTCCTGTTTTTCCAACCATTCAATTCCACCTACGATATCTCTGGATGCAAGTAACATACCTGCAATTACCATCTCTTTTACACCATTTGCATTCGCACCAGGAGTATTAAATACGACAACACCTTCTTTTGCATAGTCTTCTAACGGAATATTGTTAACTCCGGCACCGGCTCTTGCAACTGCAACGACATTTTTCGGAAGCTGCATCTCATGCATGTTTGCACTTCTTACCAGTACCACATCGCTGTCTTCAAGAGACTCACTGTTTTCATATTTTCCCGGAAAATATTCCAGTCCTACGTTTGAAATTGGATTCAAGCAATGATATTTATACATGTCTATGCGTTCTCCTTCTCAAATTTTTTCATAAATTCAACCAGCGCTTCCACACCCTCAATTGGCATTGCATTATAAATACTTGCACGCATACCGCCAACAGTACGATGACCTTTTAAATTTACAAGTCCTGCTGCTTCTGCTTCTTTTACAAATTTTGCATCAAGTTCTTTATCTCCTGTTACAAATGGTACATTCATTAAAGAACGGGAAGCCGGCTCAACTGTTCCTTTAAATAATTTACTGCTGTCCAGATAATCATATAACACTTTTGCTTTCTTTTCATTACGTTCTTTCATCGCTTCAAGACCGCCCTGTTTTTTCAGCCATTTAAATACTTTTCCGCAAATGTAAATGCCATAGCAGTTTGGTGTATTGTATAAGGAATTTGCATCTGCATGTGTCTTATAAGTCAACATGGTTGGAGTTCCCGGAAGTACATCTTCTGTAATCAAATCCTCACGAATAATTGCAATCACAAGACCTGCCGGTCCGACGTTTTTCTGAACACCACCATAAACAATACCATATTTTTCTATATCCATAGGCTCAGAGAGGAAACAGGAGGACACATCTGATACAAGGATTTTTCCTTTTGTATTTGGTAATGTTTTATATTTTGTTCCATAAATTGTGTTATTTTCGCAGATATATACATAGTCTGCATCCGGACTTATCGGAAGGTCTGAACAGTCTGGTATGTAAGAAAATGTTTTATCCTCTGAAGATGCAATCTTATTTGCTGTTCCATATTTCTGGGCTTCCTGCCATGCTTTTTTTGCCCACTGTCCGGTCACAATATAGTCTGCAACTCTGTTTTTCATTAGATTCATTGGAATCATAGCAAACTGCTGACTTGCACCGCCCTGTAAAAACAGTACTTTATAATTATCCGGAATCTTTAAGAGGTCTCTTAAATCCGCTTCTGCAGTCTGAATAATTTCATCAAATACTTTTGAACGGTGACTCATCTCCATTACGGACATACCGCTTCCATTGTAGTCTAACATTTCTTCTGCTGCTTCTTTTAACACTTCTTCCGGTAAAACTGCTGGTCCTGCCGAAAAATTATACACTCTGCTCACTTCTTTGTTCCTCCCGTATAGAATAATAGAATACTCTTTATTTGTATAAAGAGTATTCTACATCTTTGACATATTTTTGTCAATATAAACATTTGTCTTTATTACAAAGACATCCATCTGTCCAGCCAAACTCTTTTTCGACTAAAACAGCTATTTTTTATTTTTTCTTTGCTCTTAAATCATCCTCATCAAATGCATCCTCAATATTTGCACCGGCCGGTACCATTGGGAATACTTTATCATCAGAATCAATAATGCAGTCTAATACAACTGTTGTATTTAATTCAATTGCCTTTTTAATTGCATCGGCAAGTTCTTCTTTTTTTGTGACACGGATTCCTACCGCTCCCATCGCTTCTGCCAGTTTTACAAAATCTACTTTGTCATTTAATACTGTATTTGAGTATCTGTGATCATAGAATAAAGTCTGCCACTGACGTACCATTCCTAATACATGGTTATTGATGACAACCTGAATTAACGGCATATTGTTTCTTGTCGCAGTTGCAATTTCATTCATATTCATTCGGAAACATCCGTCTCCGGCTACATTGATGACAACTTTATCCGGATTTGCAGTTTTTGCACCGATTGCTGCTCCAAGTCCATATCCCATTGTTCCAAGTCCACCGGAAGATAAAAATCTTCTCGGCATTTTATATTTATAATACTGTGCAGCCCACATCTGATGCTGACCAACTTCTGTTACAATAATAGCGTCTCCCTTCGTCTGACGATATAATTCTTCAATGACTGCCGGGCCGGTCAGACCTTCCTGATTATAGCGAAGCGGATATTTTTCTTTTAATTCTTCTATGGTTTCTATCCATTCTTTATGCTCTTTTTCAGATATTTTTTCATTTAATTTCTGAAGAATTACTTTTGCGTCTCCTAAAACACTACAGTCTACTAAAATATTTTTATTGATTTCGGTTGCATCTACATCAATCTGAAGTACCTTTGCGTTTCTTGCAAAGTTTCTTGTATTTCCGGTTACACGGTCGCTGAATCTTGCACCAATCGTAATCAACAAATCACATTTGGTCACACCAAGATTGGATGCCTTTGTTCCATGCATACCCAGCATACCAGTATAAAGTTCATCTTCGCCGTCAAAAACACCTTTTCCCATTAAAGAATCTGTAACCGGTGCCTGAATCTTATGTGCCAGTTCACGAACTTCTTTCCATGCATCGGCAGCAACCGCCCCTCCACCTACAAAGATAAACGGACGTTTTGCTTCCTGAATCATCTCAACCGCTTTTTCTAAATCTTCTTCTTTAATTTCAGAGACAAACGGTTTGATTTCTTTTGGCTCAACCTTTGTGTATTCAGTCTTTGCAGCTGTTACATCTTTTGTAATATCGACTAGGACCGGTCCTGGTCTGCCACTTTTTGCAATCGCAAACGCACGTCTGAGTGTTTTTGCAAGTTTTGTAACATCTTTTACGATAAAGCTGTGTTTTGTAATCGGCATTACCACACCTGCAATATCTACTTCCTGGAAACTGTCTTTTCCAAGAAGCGGAACACCTACATTACAAGTTACTGCAACAACCGGAACAGAATCCATAAATGCGGTTGCAATACCGGTTACCAGATTGGTTGCTCCTGGTCCACTGGTTGCAAAACAGACGCCTACTTTTCCGGTTGAACGTGCATATCCATCCGCTGCATGCGCAGCACCCTGCTCATGGGATGTTAAAATATGATGGATTTCATCACTGTGTTTATACAATTCATCATAAATATTTAAAATGGTTCCGCCTGGATATCCAAATACGGTATCCACACCCTGCTCTTTTAAACATTCGATTACAATCTCTGATCCTGTCAACTGCATCTCGAAGCCCTCCCAACGTTTTTTTATTTCTTTATTTCCAGAACCGCACCACGGTTTCCGCTTGTAACCATAGAAGCATAACGAGCCAGATATCCAGTTGTTACTTTTGGCTCTCTCGGCTGCCAGTTTGCTCTTCTTCTCTCCAGCTCTTCATCTGATACCACTAATTCCAGTTTTGTTTCCGGAATATTGATACGGATTAAATCACCTTCTTCTACCAGTGCAATTGGTCCGCCTACTGCTGCTTCCGGAGAAATATGCCCAATGGATGCACCCCTTGAGGCACCTGAGAAACGTCCATCTGTAATTAAAGCAACGCTTGAACCAAGACCCATACCTGCAATTGCAGAAGTTGGATTTAACATTTCTCTCATACCCGGACCGCCTTTTGGTCCTTCATAACGGATAACTACAACATCTCCTGCTACAATCTTTCCGCCTTTAATTGCTGCGATAGCATCTTCTTCACAGTCAAATACTCTTGCCGGTCCTTCATGAACCATCATTTCTTCACAAACTGCAGAACGTTTTACAACACCACCATCCGGAGCAAGGTTTCCTGTCAGAACAGCAAGTCCACCTGTCTGGCTGTATGGATTGTCGATTGGACGGATGACTTCCGGATTTAAGTTAACACAGTTTTTGATATTTTCTCCTACTGTCTTTCCGGTTACTGTCATACAATCCAGATTTAATAAATCTTTCTTAGCCAGCTCGTTCATAACAGCGTAAACACCGCCTGCTTCGTTTAAGTCTTCCATATAAGTAGAACCTGCCGGTGCCAAATGACAGAGGTTTGGTGTTTTCGCACTGACACCATTTGCAAATGTAATATCAAAATCAAATCCGATTTCGTGTGCAATTGCCGGAAGATGCAACATACTATTCGTAGAACATCCAAGCGCCATATCAACTGTTAACGCATTCATGATTGCATCTTTTGTCATAATATCACGTGGGCGGATATTTCTGCGGTACATTTCCATTACCTGCATACCTGCATGTTTTGCAAGTTTAATTCTTTCAGAATAAACAGCCGGAATCGTTCCGTTTCCTTTTAATCCCATACCCAATACTTCTGTCAGGCAGTTCATACTGTTTGCAGTATACATGCCAGAACAGGAACCACAGGTCGGGCATACTTTATTTTCAAATTCTTCTACATCTTCTGCAGTCATTGTACCTGCGCTGTAAGAACCAACTGCCTCGAACATGGAAGAAAGACTTCTTTTTTGTCCTTTTACATGACCAGCTAACATTGGACCGCCACTTACAAAAACAGTCGGTACATTGATTCTTGCTGCTGCCATTAAAAGACCCGGTACGTTTTTATCACAGTTTGGCACCATAACAAGGGCATCAAACTGATGAGCCAGAGCCATCGCTTCTGTAGAATCTGCAATCAAATCTCTTGTTACAAGAGAATATTTCATACCGATATGTCCCATTGCAATTCCATCACAGACTGCAATTGCCGGAAATACAACCGGAGTACCGCCTGCCATGGCAACTCCAAGTTTTACTGCGTTTACAATTTTATCCAGATTCATATGACCTGGTACAATTTCATTATAAGAGCTTACAATACCTACTAACGGTTTTGACATCTCTTCTTTTGTCATTCCAAGAGCATTAAACAGGGAACGATGAGGTGCCTGCTGCATGCCAGTTCTTACTGCATCACTTTTCATTTTCTTAACATCCTTTCTTGATACGATACTTTTATGCGATATGTCCTGCAATTAAATCGCCCATCTCTGCCGTCCCTACCTGTTTCATTCCATCCTGCATGATATCTACAGTACGGTATCCTTCTGTTAAAACGCTCTGAACAGCGGATTCAATTGCATCGGCTTCTTTGTCTAAGTCCAGAGAGAAACGAAGCATCATTGCTGCGGATAAAATGGTAGCCAGCGGATTTGCAATTCCTTTTCCTGCAATATCCGGTGCAGAACCGTGGCTTGGTTCATATAAACCGAATTTGGTTTCATTTAAACTTGCAGAAGAAAGCATACCGATAGAACCTGTTACCATACTTGCTTCATCAGATAAGATATCTCCAAACATGTTTTCTGTCAAAATCACATCAAACTGAGCTGGATTATGTACTAACTGCATTGCGCAGTTATCAACCAGCATATGCTCCAATGTGACTTCCGGATAATCTTTTGCCACTTCTTCTACTACTTTTCTCCAAAGTCTGGAAGAATCCAGCACATTTGCTTTATCCACACTTGTCACTTTTTTCTTTCTCTTCATTGCAATATCAAATGCCTTGACTGCAATTCTGCGGATTTCATTTTCATTATAAGAAAGGGTATCCACTGCTGTCTGTACACCATTTTCTTCATAAGTCTTTCTGTCTCCAAAATACAGACCGCCTGTCAGTTCACGAGCGATAATCATATCAAATCCATCACCGATTACTTCTTCTTTTAACGGGCAGGCTCCCTTCAATTCATTGTACAGATAAGCCGGTCTTAAGTTTGCAAATAAATTCAGGGCTTTTCTGATTGCTAAAAGACCTGCCTCCGGACGTTTGGATGGCTCTAATTTGTACCATGGGGAAGTTTTTGCATCTCCTCCGATAGAACCCATCAAAACTGCATCCGAAGCCTTTGCATCGGCAATTGCTTCTTCTGTAAGCGGTACACCATGAGCATCAATGGATGCTCCTCCTAATAAAACCTCTTTATATGAAAAAGTATGTCCGTATACTTCACACACTTTATCGAGTACTTTTTTTGCTTCTGCTACGATCTCAGGACCAATGCCATCTCCTGAAATAAGTGCAATATTATAATTCATGAGTTCTCTCTCCCTTCCAGAAATTTTGTCACTTTTTATCTAAATATGATAATCCTTTTTGGGCTTTATTTCAAGGCATAATAAAGTGTTTGGCTATTCTTTTTCGTTATATAAGCTATAACACTTCTTTTTTTTATGCATTTTTATTCATTTTTCCGGAAGATTTCACAGGTTTTCTGACATCCCGTCTTTGTTCCCGCACACCCACCAAGTGCACTTTCCCGCAGTTCAAATGGCAGACTTCTTCCTACGTGATACATCGCTTCTACCATTTCATCAAATGGAATCAGGGCTTTCAGTCCTGCTAATGCCTGCTGTGCACAGATTAATGCATTCGCTGCTCCAATGCTGTTTCGGTTCTGGCAGGGTGCTTCCACAAGTCCTGCAATCGGGTCACAGACCAGACCTAACAGATTAGAAAGTGCCAGAGAGCCTGCGTCCAGACACTGCTTTGGTGTTCCGCCAAACATTTCTACTACACCTGCTGCCGCCATTGCACTTGCAGCACCGACTTCCGCCTGACAGCCCGCCTCTGCACCTGCTACGGATGCATTTCTCATAAGCAAATATCCCACTGCACCTGCAGTATACAGACCTTTTAATAAGATTTCATCTGACAATGCTTTTTCTTCTTTTAAGGCAAGAAATACCCCTGGAATGACTCCTGCTGAACCTGCCGTCGGTGCTGCAACAATCACACCCATTGAGGCATTTACTTCTAAAACTGCCATCGCATAAGTAATTGCTTTTAACACGACATCTCCACAGATATCTTTCTCTTTTCCTTTTTGTGAAAATAATAATTTCGCTTCTCCTCCGATGAGTCCTCCCATCGACGGTTTTTCATTTTCCAAAGGCTCTTTTGCCGCCGTCTTCATAATTTCCAGCGACTTTCTCATCTTTTCTTCAACTTCCTGTGCTGTCATAGAAGAAAAATCCATTTCACGCCGTTTCATCACCTCGGATATCGGAAGTTTTGTTTCCTCACATAATTTTAACAACTCTCCTGCATAATTAAAATCCATCATTCTCTCCTGCCTCTTCTTAAATCTGTACCAGCATAACATCCGAAACCAGAGGATTTTCCCGTATCTGTTCCACAACCTCATCCGGAATTCTCTCATCTGACTCTACAACTGTAAATGCTTTTGCACCTTTTTCTTCCCGAAACAGACGCATAAATGCAATATTTACTTCTCTTTCGCTAAGCACTTTTGTAATATGCGCTACAACTCCCGGACGGTCTGTCTGACTGATAATTAAGGTACTGTATTCTCCTGTAAAATCCACGTCAATCTGATTTAAACGTACAATTTTTACTTTTCCCCCTCCAATGGATACGCCTCTTACAAAAAGCCGTTCTCCATTTACCCCTGTCATATCAATATCCGCTGTATTTGGGTGTTCTTCTCCTGTATCCTGTCCAATTGAAAAATGATAATCCAGATTTCGTTCTTTTGCAATTGAAAGAGAATCCCGAATTCTCAAATCATCTGTCTCAAATCCCATAATTCCCCCAAGCAGTGCTCGATCCGTTCCATGTCCCCGATATGTTTTTGCAAAAGAACCATACAACGTAAACTCGACTTTTTTGATTTCCGCCGGAAATAATTTTCTTGCAAGCAGTGCCATAGAAACCGCCCCTGCTGTATGTGAACTCGACGGACCTACCATGTTTGGTCCGATTACTTCAAATAAACTGATAAATGCCATAACCTCTTCTCCTTTTTAAGGCAGAATGAATTTTTAATGTTTTTTTGAATTCACAGGACGAAATTTCCTATGAATTTAAAAAAACAGATGCCACCTGCTAAAAGCCCGTAACATCTGTTTCTGTTTTTTTGTTTCTATTTTTGTTTTTCCGTTTTATTTTTCTACGATTCCATCGCTTGCTTTTTCTACTTCCGCGATTGCCGCTTTTCTCATCGGAATTCTGCAGTTTTTGTTGTTTCCGAATTCTACGATTACATCTTCCTCTGTAATATCAATCAGAGTTCCGTAAAAACCGCTGGTTGTTACCACGCTGTCTCCTACTTCCATAGAAGATAACATAGAACTGACTCTCTGCTGTTCTTTCTTCTGAGGTCTCATAATCATGAAATACATCAAAACAAAAAATATAACAAGCGGTATTAACAGGGATGCCATTGCTCCTGTTCCACTTGCACTTGCCTGTGCTAAAAACATTTTAGTTCCTCCTGCCTATTTGAACGTTATTACCATAATACACAATTTTATGCGTGACTTCAAGCCTTTTTGTTCTTTTTCATAGATTTTTTATTTTTCGTTTTTCTATCAAAGACTGGTTTCAAGCTTCTCTACCAAAAATCAATCTTTTGGTCCTGCTGCCATACGCTCTAATTTTTCCTGTTTATATTCTTCGTAACGTCCTTCTTCGATTGCTCCGCGAATTTCTTCCATCATTGTATTATAGAAGTACAGATTGTGAAGCACACAAAGTCTCATTCCAAGCATTTCTTTTGCTTTTAAAAGATGACGGATATAGGCTCTGCTGTAGCTTCTGCAGGCCGGACACTGGCATCCTTCTTCAATCGGACGGCTGTCCAGTTCATATTTTGCATTGAATAAATTCAGTTTTCCAAAGTTGGTATACACGTGTCCGTGTCGTCCGTTTCTGCTTGGATAAACACAGTCAAAGAAATCCACACCTCTTGAAACTGCCTCTAAAATATTTGCCGGGGTTCCTACTCCCATCAGATAAGTTGGTTTATTCTCCGGAAGATATGGTACTACACTATCTAAAATTCGGTACATCTCTTCATGGCTTTCTCCTACCGCAAGACCACCAACTGCATAACCGTCCAAATCCATTTTAGAAATTTCTTTTGCGTGTGCGATACGGATATCATCATAGATTGCTCCCTGATTGATACCAAACAACAACTGATGCGGATTCACCGTATCTTCTAAAGAATTTAAGCGGTTCATCTCAGCTTTACATCTTGCAAGCCATCTTGTTGTACGTTCTACGGAATTTTGAACATACTCTCTGTCTGCCACACTTGACGGACATTCATCAAATGCCATTGCAATCGTAGAGCCTAAATTCGACTGAATCTGCATACTCTCTTCCGGTCCCATAAAGATTTTTCTTCCATCAACATGAGAATTAAAATAAACACCTTCTTCTTTAATTTTTCTTAATTTTGCCAGCGAAAACACCTGAAATCCACCTGAATCTGTAAGAATCGGACGATCCCAGTTCATAAACTTATGAAGTCCGCCTAATTTTTTAATAACCTGATCTCCCGGACGGACATGAAGATGATACGTATTCGACAACTCCACCTGTGTTTTTATTTCATGCAAATCGGTTGTTGAAACTGCACCTTTAATTGCAGCTACCGTACCTACATTCATAAACACCGGTGTTTCAATGCTTCCATGCACCGTTTCCATGTGAGCACGTTTTGCCATCCCATCTTTTTTTAAAATTTTATACATAAAAACTTCCTCTCTCTAATTGAAAAATTTCCTGTATTTTTGGTCTTGTACTCTATTATTTTCTTCAAACCTGTCTCTAAATACAACAATAGATACGGAAATATTCTATCATAAGTCAGACAAATTTCCAATTGTTTTTTTATCTATCTTGTCGTATAATGTACTTTGATTTGTAACCTGTCTGAATTTTTTTGGATTTGTTACGATATTTTTTTCTTTTTTTATAATAAATAGGAAATAACTCATTAACGGCGGCTTTTTGCCGTCCCATTTTTTTACATTGGTATTTACTCAAATTAAGGAGGTTTCTTTATGCCAACATTACAAGATACCAAACCGTTCGTCTATCCACTTGGAATCGACATCGGTTCTACAACTGTAAAAATTGCCATTTTGGGTCAGGAAAATGAACTGCTCTTCTCTGATTATGAACGTCATTTTGCAGATATTCAAAATACACTGGCCTCTCTTTTAGATAAAGCCTATCAGAAACTGGGTGCAATTTCTGTCCATCCGGTTATTACCGGTTCCGGAGGACTTACCCTTGCCAATCACTTAGAAGTTCCATTTGTACAGGAAGTTATCGCAGTTTCTACTTCCCTTCAGGAACGTGCTCCGCTTACCGACGTTGCAATCGAACTTGGTGGGGAAGATGCAAAAATTATTTATTTTGAAGGCGGAAATGTAGAACAGCGTATGAACGGAATCTGTGCCGGTGGTACCGGTTCTTTCATCGACCAGATGGCATCTCTTCTTCAAACGGATGCTCCTGGCTTGAATGAATATGCAAAACATTACAAAGCACTTTATCCGATTGCAGCCCGTTGCGGTGTATTTGCCAAGACTGATATTCAGCCGTTAATCAATGAAGGAGCCACAAAAGAAGACCTGTCCGCTTCTATCTTTCAGGCAGTTGTCAATCAGACCATCAGTGGTCTTGCCTGTGGAAAACCAATTCGTGGACATGTTGCCTTCCTTGGAGGTCCGCTTCACTTTCTTTCTGAATTAAAAGAAGCCTTTATCCGTACCTTAAAACTTGATGAAGAACATACCATTGTTCCGGAAAATTCCCACTTATTTGCCGCTATCGGTTCTGCTTTAAACGCCAAAGAAGATGCATCCGATGTTTCTATTACCGAGATGAGAGACCGTCTTTCTGCCAACATTAAAATGGAATTTGAAGTCAATCGTATGGAACCGCTTTTTGCTTCAAAAGAAGACTATGATGCATTTAACATGCGTCAGAGTCAGTATACC
>OLRW01001190.1_pt1 | contig 17663 bp, 20 predicted proteins | sample 1672701 | NCBI WGS metagenome assembly OLRW01 (sample SAMEA3136715, study PRJEB25190) | human gut metagenome | biome: human gut; feature: human-associated habitat; material: faeces | place: Austria | collected 2013
TATCTCTCTTTTCTTTTTTCTTAATTTTGTCCAATATCTATTGTAGCACTACAACTGCTGCGGAGCGCTTTTCTCTTTTGCCCTTGTAATCACAAGAGCTATATGTTATAATAGTACAAAAAAGACAAGGAGATAACTAATGAGCGTAAAAATAATATTGCTTGCACTGGAAACTTTGCTGTTGTTTCTGTTTCTTGTTCCATTACCTGTTATATGCTCTGGCAACCTGCTTGGCATCATCGTTTCGGTGATGCTAATGATCATAACGGCAAACTGGACAAAATTCTGCGGTATTATATCAAAAATATGGGGACATGGCGCAGGTAAATTCGGGCTTATCTTTGTAAGCACATTGATACTTGCTGGGATAATATATGTGGGTATTCTTTCCATACTTATGTACAAAGCACAGGAAAACCGCCCTGAAAAAGCCAACGCTATAGTTGTGCTTGGCTGTCAGGTAAAAGGCGAACGCCCCTCACGAATGTTACGCAGACGACTTGACGCTGCAATTACGGCCATGAACGACAATCCCGATACGCTTTGTATAGTTTCAGGTGGCAAGGGTGATGATGAGAAAATAAGCGAAGCCTTGGCAATGAAAAACTATCTGCTAGAAAAAGGCATGGACAGCGACAGGATAATAATGGAGGACAAGTCCACTTCAACTTACGAAAATATCCAAAACTCTCTCAAGATACTCGATGAACTCGGCATGAGCCATGATATGACTATCGTCACAGACGGCTTTCATCAATACCGTGCAAGCCTTATCGCAAAGGCTCAGGGCGTGGAGAATGTCACCGCTTATTCAGCCTACACCGAGCCACGATACCTGTTCACATATTGGGTGAGAGAGTGGCTTGGGCTAACGCACTTTTTCATGCTGGGCAGCTAACTAAATTTCACGAAAATTTGCACAAAAAGCTATTGAAAACAGCACAAAGGTATGCTAGAATAAAGTCATAAATAAATGAAAATCGGAGGTTAAAACATGAAAAATATACCAGAAGTAAAACTTGGCATCGTTGCAGTTTCAAGAGATTGCTTCCCTATGTCGCTTTCAGAATCAAGACGTATCAAGGTCTGTCAGGAGTACAAAAAGGCTTACGGCGATATCTACGAATGTCCTACAGTTGTGGAGAACGAGAATGATATGCTCAAAGCCCTTGACGAGGTAAACACAGCAGGCTGCAACGCACTTGTTGTATATCTTGGAAACTTCGGACCTGAGTCCTCAGAAACACTTCTAGCAAAGAAGTTTGGCGGTCCTGTTATGTTCGTTGCGGCTGCTGAAGAGCCATGCGGTGATGCACTTATCGACAACAGAGGCGACGCTTACTGCGGAATGCTCAACGCAAGCTATAACCTTGCACTGAGAAACATCAAGGCTTATATCCCTGAGTACCCTGTTGGTACACCTGACGAGTGCGCAAAGATGATAAGCGAGTTCGTTCCAGTTGCAAGGGCTATCCTCGGTCTTAAGGATCTGAAGATAATCTCATTCGGACCACGTCCACAGGACTTTCTTGCCTGCAACGCACCTATCAGACAGCTCTACAACATGGGTATCGAGATAGAAGAAAACTCAGAGCTTGACCTTTTCGAGTCATTCAACGCCCATGCCGGCGACGAGAGAATATCTGCTGTTGTGGCTGACATGGAAGCAGAGCTTGGCAAGGGCAATAAAATGGCAGGCATCCTTCCAAGACTTGCGCAGTATGAGCTTACTCTTCTTGACTGGGCAGAAGCTCACAAAGGCTCAAGGAAATATGTTGTATTTGCAAACAAGTGCTGGCCTGCATTCCAGACGCAGTTTGGCTTCGTTCCTTGCTATGTTAATTCAAGACTTACAAAGATAGGCATTCCTGTTGCCTGCGAAGTAGATATCTACGGTGCTGTCAGCGAATACATAGGCGTTTGTGTATCACAGAAGCCTGTTACGCTCCTCGACATCAACAACACTGTTCCTGCGGACATATACAATGATGAAATCGCAGGAAAGTTCCCTTACACACATAAGGATACATTCATGGGCTTCCACTGCGGAAACACAGCTTCATGCCTTGTAAAAGAGCCTGAGATGAAGTTCCAGCGTATCATGAAGAGAAATCTTGAGCCAGACAGCGAGCCTAATATTTCAAGAGGTACTCTTGAGGGCGATATCGTTGACGGAAATATAACATTCTTCCGCTTCCAGTCAACGGCTGACGCACAGCTCAAAGGATATATTGCAGAGGGCGAAGTTCTTCCTGTTGCAACACGTTCATTTGGCTCTATCGGTATTTTCGCTATCAACGAAATGGGCAGATTTTACCGCCATGTTCTCGTTCAGAAGAACTATCCTCACCACGGTGCTGTTGCTTTTGGTCACTATGGAAAGGCACTCCACAGTGTTATGACATATCTTGGCATGACAGACATAGGCTTCAATCAGCCAAAGGGTATGCTTTATCCAACAGAAAATCCGTTTGCAGATTAATATTTTAGGGATACCGCACTGTAATGGTGCGGTATTTCTGCTTTTATGAACTAAAAAATCAACAAGTGAGCCAACGCTTATTCACACATAATTATATGCCCTGCCGAATAATAATAATTTTATTGACAAATATGCGAAAAATGTAGTATAATAGAAGTAACTATTATAAGGAGATGTAGCCATGTCTGTTTACCGTATTTATGTAGAAAAAAAGCCTGAATTTGCAGTTGAAGCAAATTCACTTATCGGCGGAATAAAGTCAGCTCTGGGACTTGAAAACCTTACAGGTCTGAGAGTTATAAACCGCTATGACGCAGAGGGTCTTTTAAGAGAGGATTTCGACCTTGCAGCACCAGTCGTTTTCTCTGAGCCTGCTGTTGACGTTACTTACGATCACCTGCCTGCTGTAAAAGCTGACGAGTTTGTTTTTGCAGTTGAGTATCTGCCGGGTCAGTTCGATCAGAGAGCTGATTCCTGCGCACAGTGTATCTCACTTCTCACTGGAGGAAAAAGACCTACTATCAAGTCAGCGAGAATTTATATTGTTTCTGGCAAACTCACAGAAGCAGAGCTTGACCAGATCAAGCACTATATGATAAACCCTGTTGAGTCAAGAGAAGCTTCCCTTGATTGTTTCGATACACTCGATATCAAGTATACTATCCCTACCACAGTTAAGACTGTTGAGGGCTTTATCTATTCAACAGACGATGACCTGAGATTCATGCTCACAGACTTGGGTCTTGCAATGGACTTTGACGATATCAAGTTCTGTCAGGATTATTTCAAGAACGTTGAAAAGAGAAATCCTACTATCACTGAGATAAGAATGATAGATACATACTGGTCTGACCACTGCCGTCATACTACATTCTCCACTATAGTCGATAACGTTTCTATCGACTCAGACTACATAGCTGCTACCTTTGCAGACTATATCAACACAAGAAAAGACCTTTATGCAGGCAGAACTGACAAGCCTGTTACACTTATGGATCTTGCTTGTATCGGCGCAAAGCAGCTGAAAAAAGCTGGTCTGCTCAAAGACCTTGACGAGAGTGAGGAGATAAACGCTTGCTCTGTTAAGATAACTGTTGACGTTGACGGCAATCCCGAGGACTGGCTGCTCATGTTCAAAAACGAAACACACAACCACCCTACAGAGATCGAGCCTTTCGGCGGTGCGGCAACTTGTCTTGGTGGCGCTATCAGAGACCCTCTGTCAGGACGTTCATATGTATATCAGGCAATGAGAGTAACAGGCGCAGGCAATCCGCTGGTTCCTGTTGAGGACACTATCACAGGCAAGCTTCCACAGAGAAAGATAGTTGTAGGTGCGGCAAATGGTTATTCTTCATACGGCAACCAGATAGGTCTTGCTACCGGTCACGTTCACGAGATATATCACCCGGGCTATGTTGCGAAGAGAATGGAGATAGGTGCTGTAGTCGGTGCTGCTCCTGCTGAGAACGTAAGACGTGAAAGACCTGAGCCGGAGGATATCGTTATCCTCCTTGGCGGAAGAACAGGACGTGACGGCTGCGGCGGAGCAACAGGCTCTTCAAAATCACACAACCTCCACTCACTTGAAAACTGCGGAGCTGAGGTACAGAAGGGTAACGCACCTGAGGAAAGAAAGCTTCAGCGTTTGTTCAGAAACCCTGAAGTTACTTCAATGATAAAACGTTGTAACGACTTCGGTGCAGGCGGAGTTTCCGTTGCTATCGGCGAGCTTGCTGACGGACTTTCTATCAACCTTGACGCTGTTACAAAGAAGTATGACGGTCTTGACGGCACTGAGCTTGCTATCTCCGAGTCACAGGAGAGAATGGCTGTTGTTATCGCAAAGAGCGACCTTGAAAAGTTTATGGCTGAGGCTGCAAAGGAAAACCTTGAAGCAACAATGGTGGCAAGAGTAACTGCTGAGCCAAGACTTAAAATGAACTGGTGCGGCAACACTATCGTTGACCTTACAAGAGAGTTCCTTAACTCAAACGGAGCTGAAAAGCACACAGATATCTCTATCCCTGCTCCTGTTTTCGCAGCAGAGAGCAACGATGCTGACACTGCTGACCGCTGGGAGTCTATGATATCAAACCTCAACATCTGCTCACAGAAGGGCCTTATTGAGAGATTTGACTCAACTATCGGTGCAAACACAGTTCTTATGCCATTTGGCGGTAAATATCAGAACACACCTACACAGGCAATGGCTGCAAAGCTCCCTGTTCTTCACGGCAATACAAAGACAACGTCCATTATGGGCTGGGGCTATGACCCATATCTTTCATCTGTAAGCCCATACCACGGCGCAATGAGCGCTGTAGTTGAGTCTATCGCAAAGGTAATTGCAACCGGCGGTACATATGAGAAGTGCTGGCTCACATTCCAGGAGTATTTCGAGAGAACTCAGAACGATCCTGAGCGTTGGGGCAAGCCTATGTCTGCTCTCCTCGGTGCATACAAGGCACAGATAGAGCTGGGATGCGGTTCTATCGGCGGTAAGGACTCAATGTCAGGTACATTCGAGGAAATAGACGTTCCACCTACACTTGTTTCATTCGCTGTATCAGTAACAGATGCAGACAAGGTAGTTTCACAGGAATTCAAGAAGGCCGGCTCTAAGGTAATTCTTATCAAGCCTGAATATGACGACAACAAGCTTGTGAACTTCGATTCACTTAAGGCAGTATTTGAAAAGGTAGAAAAGCTTATCGCTGAGGGCAAGGTGCTTTCATGCTGGGCTGTATCCTACGGTGGTGTATCTGAGGCTGTTGCAAAAATGGCATTTGGTAACAAGATAGGCTTTAAGTTCACAGACAAGCTCACAGCAGAAGAGCTTTACAGAGCTTGCTATGGTGCATTTGTTATCGAGCTTGCAGAGGGCGTTGACACTGACGAGAGAGTTATCGGTGAAACAACAGAAAGCTACGAGATAAAGTCAGACAACTACACAATAAGCCTTGACAAGCTCCAGACACTTTGGGAGGGCAAGCTTGAACCTGTATACCCTGTTCATGTGAAAGAGCCTGCTGAAAAGCCTGAAAAGTACAGCTACAAAGCAGACAAGAGAGTTGCACCTGCTATCAAGGTGGCAAAGCCAAAGGTGCTTATCCCTGTATTCCCTGGCACAAACTGCGAATACGATACAGCAAGAGCCTTTGAAAAGGCAGGCGCTGAGGCTGACATCTTCGTTGTAAGAAACCTCACAGAACAGGCTATCAAGGAGTCTGTTGACGCAATGGAGAAGAAGATAAAAGAGTCACAGATAGTAATGCTCCCAGGCGGATTCAGCGGTGGCGACGAGCCTGACGGCTCAGGCAAGTTCATCGTATCATTCCTGAGAAACCCAAGACTTACAGACGCTATCCATGACCTGCTGAAAAATCGTGACGGTCTTATGCTTGGTATCTGCAACGGCTTCCAGGCACTTATCAAGCTTGGTCTTGTACCATATGGTGAGATAAGAGATATGAGAGACGACTCCCCTACACTGACATTCAACACCATTGCAAGACACCAGTCTAAAATGGTAAACACAAGGATCGCTTCCAACAAGTCACCATGGCTTGCAGGCTGTGAGGTAGGCGATATCCACAGCGTGGCTATCTCACACGGTGAGGGACGTTTCGTTGCAACAGCAGAGGAAATCGCACAGCTTGCTGCAAACGGACAGATCGCTACACAGTATGTTGACTTTGACGGAGAACCTACATTTGACATTCATTGCAACCCTAACACATCATTCCAGGCTATCGAGGGTATCACCTCACCTGACGGACGTGTTCTTGGTAAAATGGGTCACTCAGAGCGTAAGGGCTGCTGCGTATCAAAGAACGTTCCTGGTGAAAAGGATCAGAAGATATTTGAAAGCGGCGTAGCTTACTTCAAGTAAAAAAACAAATACAAGGGCGGAGCTTTTCCGCCCTTTGTTTATATGAGGACAAAGATATGCTGAAATACATTATAATATATCTTTCCGCAATGAGCCTTTTGACGTTCATACTTTTTGGTGCAGATAAGCACAAGGCAAAAGCACACAAATGGCGGATACCTGAGAAAACGCTCCTTGGTCTGAGCCTGCTTGGCGGCTTTGCGGGAGGATTTCTGGGCATGGAATTTTTCCGTCACAAAACAAAACACTGGTATTTTTATATGGTGATGATAATTTCTCTTGCACTATGGGCATTTATCATATACAAGGTCATTGCAGAATAGAATATGTTCTTTAGGTAGTCGGTAACGGCTGCCTAATTTTTTGCCAATTCTCGTAAAAAGCATATAAAGCAGCGTAAACTTATTGGTGAAAAATAAAGTTAATCCTGTATAATAAAACTTGACACATACAAAACAGTGCATAGTATTATACCACAAAAAAAGACTGCTTTCTACCTTTTTTCCGGGGTAGAAAGCAGTCTTCTTTCATTGTGCGTTTTTTTACAGCGGCTTCAGTAAGTTCAGCTTCTGTTAAGATATAGTTGCTGTTGTCATTAGGAGTGATATACACCGTGATAGTTCCCAGCTTGCAATTTTCACTGATAGCACCACCAGTAATACCGAAGTTCATCGTGTCAGACGGAGCGGCTGAGCCTTCATCCAAATTCTTTATAGTGTCAAGCTCAAGTTTGTCAGTTGAGGTGCCGTCTTTAGTGAAACTGCCCTCAATATCACCCTCGGGAGCAAAATTAAACTTCGCCATAATGCCCACATTAGAGTGATTTGTAACTGTGATAGCCTTTGTATCGCTGGTCCATTTGCCGTCTGCCTGATCGACCTGATGTGTTTCAGTGTTCCAAGTCTTTTCGCCCTCGGTGTAATCGAAGGTCATATCTTCCCAAGTAATGTCGGCGGATATAGTTACAGGAGATTCCGCACCTGCCTTATATTTGCCCTGCACGTCGGCAGTGGTGTCCGCAAAGGCAGGGACCGCCATAGAGACTGTCATTGCCAGCGACAGTATGGATATAATAACTTTTTTCATTTTTTCTGCCCTCCTTATTCCGCTGTAACGGTGTAAATGCCGTTTTCATCAGGTCCGCTGACGGTGCATCCTTCTGCTAGTTGAATACCGCCATATCTGCCTGTTTCATATTCATCCGGCTTAAAGTTATATGTACCCACACCGCAGATGATCTTTGCCTCTTCTCTATAAACACTATCAAAGGAGAATTTGCCTATCCGAATATTACCCGACAGTTTTAAGGTCGGCGTACCGGAAGTAACCATGGGAACTTTAAGCGTCCCTAACGTAAAGTCGCCGGAAATGGTGACATCTTTTTTAACTTTCATTGTTCCGGTAATATTATTGACTCCCTCGAATTTCCAAATGCCGCCATAGCTGGTAAAGCAATCTTTCATGATGACACAATCTCTCAAGGTCACATCTGAGTAATTATTATTGTCGCCCAACCCATTCAGAGTACAATTGTCAACGATCAGATGTTGTTCAGCTCTTCCCATTCATCTGCACATAACAACCGATAGTACCGTTGTTCAGCGTCAGCGTTTCGTTGCCATCATTTGAGAGTGAAATAGATTCGACGCTCAGCGTCTTTCTGTTCAGATCAAACTCCAGATCTTTTCCTGACGAAACCGTCAGCATCTCGTATGCTCCGTTAAGATCGTTGTTTAGCTTTGCCTTGCCGCCATTTTCAAATGCACCGCGCAGATCCTCCAAATTTTTCACCATAGTGGTGTCTGAGGTATCTGAGGTGATCTTTACTGTAATAGTTCCGATCTTCTGATCTTTTGTGATCGCACCTCCGGAAATGCCAAAAGCAGTTGTGTCTGTTGGGGCGTTTTCAATTGTTGTATTCTCTGCAGAAGCAAGATCAAACTCGGTCTTGTCAAAGCTGCCATTCAGCCCATCCACATCGGCTGCGTAAGGAGCTTGGGCTAGACGTTCCGTCGCCTAAGGAGGAATTCGACCCGCTGTTGGGTTTCTACGAAAAGTGCAGTATTATGGACGAAATGCCTCTGGCTTACTGCGTTATCGAACTTGTATTCGATGAAGATGGTCACGGTGTTGACTTTATTTTCCGCTACTGCAACAAGGAGATGGCGGTAGTTGAGGGTGTGACAGTGGAAGAAATGCTGAATCGGTCTTTTTATGAAGTATTTCGCAACGGAGACCGAAAATGGCTGGTATCTTACGCAGATGTAGCACTCAACGGCACAAAGCACACGCTGAAGGATTTTAGCCCTGAGATTGGGAAAGACCTCACCATATATTGCTATCAGCCCGAACCCGGTTTCTGTGCCTGCGTCCTTCTGCCAGAATAAATGCACAACCTAAAATGACATTTCGTTAAAAAGCATAATGTAAAAAAGCTCTGATAAGACCAATTTTAGGTCATCTCAGAGCCTTTAATCGTTAAATGAGGCACAGGTTCGATAGATACTTTTTTAGCAAGTTCTTCAAGATAATCAAGCGTAAGTTCACTTTCTGATTTTGAATTGAGCTCATCTAATGCTTCCAATAACGTCAACATTACAATACACATCCTTACTCATAGCCATATATTACCTTAGCCTGTCCACTTTCTTCGCCAGGCCATCCGGATATGTTGTAAGCTTTGAACGCGTCAGTTAACAAAATTTGAAGGTGTTCTTTATCTTTTAGCAATCCTTTCGGGAAATCAATACGTGTTATTTTCCAACAAACTTGTTGTTCATGAATACTCTTTATTGCTTGAACAGGTATCGGATTTAATTTATACATAAAGATAAATTCCTCTATATCATTATTCGTGTCATGATGGTTATAGCAATGTGCTAACCATGTTTCAGAATTTTTGTCAATAGTTAAGTACAGGGGCATGATACCTTCTGTCGTGTCCCTAAAGCTCCCATATGGGTTCTTAATCTTTTTCTTAGCCAGTTCCTCTCTTTGCGTTGGAGTCAGCTTTTCATTAACAAATGCCATAGTCTAAACCTCACAATAATAAAAGTATTTAAGGGTATTTTAAAGAGAACCCTTATGAAAACTCTTGCTGCGCTTGTATAGTAAATACAATGAATGAAACGTAAGCACTCAGAATCTCTTCCTAATGAATTATATAGATTATTTAATTGTTTGGTTGGGATTCCATTTATTGAATTCGTGTTGCCAATTTCTTCTATATTAGGATTAACATCCGGATTTGGTTTTAATTATAGCTTCATCAATTTCGGCACTTGGTGCAACCAAAACAACAGTATCATCTCCAACAGGACGTCACAATGTAACATCTTTGCCTGAAATATAGTCTTCATAACCTTTTTCAGATATTAAATAAGATGCACCTTTACTAAATATTTCGTCTATATTCATAATATACTCACCCCATAATCTTTTTTTAAGACATTATCTATACGAATTATGTAATCCCATAATCCATTTTTTTGTTAATCCCCATCCACTCTTTACAATTACGTAGAGATGATTCATTGTTTATCAAGGTACTTTTTAATGTCTTTAAAAGGGTATCATCAATCATTTTAAACGGTGCTGGATATTTAGAATGTTCATTGAAAATTTGATTCCAACAAGCCATATATGCACACCAAACTTGAATAGGTGTACTATTTAGTGTCATAATTGCTTTACGGAATTTCTTGATAATTACTTCATCATTTGTAGTCAAATATAACTCATATATTCCTTTTTCTACAATGCGTCCGAAATCTGTAGGAATATTAATAGGTATATCCCTGTTTCCCATAACTGAATATCCTTTTTCTCCGCAAAGAAATTCAGCAACCTCATCATTCTCAAATGCTTTTCTTGTAAGTTCAAGCAATTCTTCGTTTGTAATCTGTTTTTGCAATTTCATGACATTTCCTTTCTCATCAAGCGACGAATAAACATTTTCTATTTTTACATCAAGTATATCTATTTGTATCAATCACGGGGACATCTTCTAAAATATCATCTATCATTGACGCCGTGAATTTGAATGTAACCGTCAAACCCTCCGCATCTATCCCACCGATGACTAAAGAAGTATAATAAACTTCAAGCAACTCCATAGAGTAAATTACCCAATCCCAAAAAAGTCTATAGAGCTGCTTAGACCAAATTAGATGTGGAGATAAAGATAATGAAAAGAACGATCACAACGGTAAAGAACGAATTTCGCCTGCCTGAATGGTCAGCCCAGATCCAGGCACAGAAAAGCAGCGGACTTACAGTGCATAAATGGTGTGAAGAAAACGGTGTCAATGTTAATACCGTGTACTTGAATTTTGTTCCGATTATTTCGCTGCTCATTTGTTTTTCAAATCCTTGCCTTTAGGTTCGTAACTAAAATATGTAATAGAACATTATTGATACTTATTAAAATGCATTTGACTAATCTGGAAAATAAATTCCCATTTCATCTTGGTTAAAATCGTATTGTGATAAGCTTTCTTCATCTTCAGTTGTACTGTCAAATACTCGAATAGATGATATTTTATCTGTCTGTTTATTATCAAAATGCAGACAAATAAAAGCATCGAAACGCCTTAGTTGAATGCAAATAGTATCATTGACCTCCCATGCGGCTAACAAATTAGAATATGAAGGAGTATATCGTTCTATAAATTTATCCATATTCTTCACAGCTTCCGGATCCCCCAGAAACTCATTGGAAAATATAGTTTCAAGCTCTTCTCGGTCTTTATTATGCATTGCCCCGAAAAATGTGTTTAAAATATCAGACTCGGTTTCACATCCGGGGTAATATATTCCGGCAAGCAGATCTCCGCCGCCTGCTCCTCTCTGATCTTCCTCACATTCTTCAAAAATCAAGCTGTATACGCCTTGGGCAGACGGATCAGTTTCCTGCTGTACCCACTCAGTCCATGTTAATGAATAGCATTTTTCAGTAGTCTTAATTACACAGATCGACCATACACATTTTGCCTGCAAATCAGAAAAAAGATTCTGATGACTGATTTTCATAAACTATCTCTAAATTGTCACCCTCAAATATATTAAATATGTATTTGATACCTTCATCAATATCAGGCTGTAATTTCAAAGTCTGCTCTGAAAAAACGCTTTTAAAAAGTTCAGCATCGTTGGTCTCCAAGGCTTGTATCAGAACATCCGAAGTATTTTTCGTTGAGGTTTGATCGATAATTAATTTATCATCATTTTCTATTGAACTTTGGCTATCGTTTAATATAGTACAGCCTGTAGAACTCGCCACCAGTAAAAAAAGCAAAACGGATAGTATAAGTTTTTTCATAATTAATCACTTCCATTAATCCGGCAAATAAATTCCCGCATTTTCTTCCGATAAATTATAATCACCGATAGTCTTTTCATCGTCTATCTCGGCAAATTTTAGAAAAGATATTTTATCCGTTTGTTCCTTGTCAAGTCTAAAACAAAAACATATCGGAATATCATTTTTCATGGACGTAATATAAACGGTGATATTTCCATCATCAATTTCCGTCCAGCCTTCGTAAAGTTCTCGCATTGGCTGACAGTAATCAAAAAAGCGATCTATTTCATCGTCCGTTACGCCTGAAGCCAGCATATTGTCAGAAAGCAGTTCACGAAATCTCTCTATGCGATTGTCATGATTTTTTTGCTGATAAATGTTTTTCCAAAGAGTAAACGCCATATCACTTTCCTCGGAATTAGCAGGATACACTACCCCTGCAACAAAAAGATCTTCACCTCCCTGATTCAGTCCGGCATCCGGCCAAATCTGGAGTTTCATGCTGTAGACTCCTTCTTTTTCCTTATCTTTTTCATTTATCGTCCACGCATTCCAAGTAAGCTTATAGTAGTTTTCTGTTGTTTTAAAAACGCATACCGGAGAAACAATACATCTTTCACCACCGCCCGAATATTTATTTGAGCTTGAATTATTCTGCGTAACTTCAACAAATTCGCCTTCATATATGCTGAGCATATATCCGATCCCTTCATCCAGATCCGGACAAAGATTTTTGGCACGAACAGAAAACAGATTTTTGATTGCGTCCGCATCGTTATTTTCCAAAGCCTTTATTACTGTTTCTGAAACACTCACATTCTCCGTCTGATCAATAACGAGATCACCTTCATAATGGCTGTTCAATTTTTCTACAACAGAACAGGACATTTGGCTTAACATCAATATTACGGACATTGTGCAGCAAAGCAAGTTTTTAAATTTTAACATAATATTCTCCTTACCAAGTCAGAGTTACAATGTATGAACCCGAATCTTTTTCTGGAATATCCCATCCGACTTCCCCTGCATTAAATTCTCTGAAAGAATCTAACATTATATCTTTGTTTTCTCCAAAGCTCGAAAAAATCTATAGTAGTTACGGCTTGGAGATCCTCAGCTTTAACATTCTGAACTAACGGATCAAATCCCGTTATCCACCATTGTAATTCATCTGGTTCATGTTTATACAGCTGCTCATCATCACTGAAGATTCCATCCCCCATTAGAATCATGATATAATTCAAGAGTCATATCAACAGAATATTCTCTGTTAACTTCGGCATAAAGATATGAGTATTCACCATTTTCCATAATATAATTTCCATACTCATCAATTTCTCCATCTTTCACCTGATAAATACCTGTTTCAGCGTCTGCTCCAAGGTTCATATAGTCGCCCTTCCATGACCATATTATAAATTCTTCTCCTTCATCTTTGGATTTATCACCGTCAAGATCTACCCAAAAAATCTGAGATTGATGAACATCTACGGTTATTTCACCGCCCGAAGCTTTGTTAACCGCAGCTCGGAAAACATCGTCATAGCCTGTGGTATAATGTGCATATTGCTGCAAACAATCAGGTCTCATATGATAGATACCATCATCATCCATATCTGCAATAACATTCAATCCAGGAATATATGAAGACAAAATCGGATGCTTTCTCACAAATACTGCTGCGATTGTTCCTAATTCCGCAATTTTCTTTATCAGCCAGACACCACCTATCTGATAAAATATTCCAACTGCAAAGGTTACGAAATTCCTGAATCCTTCACTATGAATTAATTTACCTATAAAATTAAAAAATCGAAATCTATAATTTTATTCCATAAATCTTTACACCATTCACAAGCTGAATCAATCCACTCTTTAGCTTTTTCCAACCAGCTTTTCTCGCATTCGGGTTTTAAGTATTCATATTTTTCATAAAAGTCATTTTTGCTTTTATTGATAGCATCAGCGACATCGCCGTCGATACGCACAACATATTCCGATTATTTTATTGCCAAATGTTCTATTTTTTATTAATATAAATTATTTTATCAGGATCAACATTTTTCAAAAGATATTCTGACATTATTTCAAATCCGTCCATAAGAGTTTCAACAGCAAAATGCTCAGAGTTCACATAAATTAAAATTTTTTCATTAACCCCTAATCTAGTATCATTAATTATCCATTTTATCTTTGTTATTTCTGAAACATCCACACTATATTTGAATCCCAAAATCTTCCTAACGGTTATTTTGCTGCCGCTTACTACAATTTTTAATTTTCTTATCCACAATAATGAAATAGCTATCGGAATAAAAACGAATAATATTGTTGAAATATACATAGGGAAATGCGGAGGATTACCAAAAATCGTATACATTACGTTTAAAACAATGAAAAAAGCAGTTATAAAAACTTCACCTTTATAAATCTCTGACGGTATCTTCACAGTAAATTTCGATTTTGATTTCATTGATCAGACCTCCTTCATTTCTTATTAATTTTGTAACAACTCTCTCCATTCGTCATACCATTCCTTAATCCCATCAAAAAAACCACTTGCTATATTTTCCAATGCACCTCCAGAAAGTCCTGAAATTACACCATTTCTAATTGTTTTATAATGAAATTTTTTAATACTTCCCTGTTTTAATTTTGTTATTACCATTTTAAATGAAGCATCATAGCTATTTATGCCTGAAAGTCTTTTGAACACCGGAATTTTTTTCGAAAGAGTTTTTGAAAGCTTTCCAGTAATTTTACTTAAAGCAACACTAAAAAAAGCCGCTGTTCCTGTGCTTAAACCAGTATCAAATAATATTTCAAAAGTCGATCGTTTTTGTCCCCCAGTGATATTTTCAAGATTTTCGCCAAAAAACGTTGATATTGCCGCCTCTGCTGAACAAGCAGCAATTGGATTAGTAAGCAATAATAAAACACCGCCAGCAAAACCGCCTATCGCTGATCCAATATATGATTGCCAGTTACCATCCCAATCGCCTGTTATCGCACATGAAATAATATCACTAATTAATTGACCTGAAATGCCTACGATTGCTCCAACTACACCAACAGCAATTACTGGAATTGCCGTTCCAAATGTTGAAATACTCAATATAACAATACCGACAACAATGACAATAGTCACAAACACACTAACTATTGACTGCCAATTTTCCTTGCACCACTCACAAGCACTATCCCATTTCTCTTCCAACCAGCTTTTTTCAATATCCGGTTTCAGGTATTCATATTTATCATAAAAATCATTCTTGCTTTTATTGATAGCATCAGCCGCATTTTGGTCAATAATCATAACATCAGAAATGTATTCATTAATATTTTCTTTCAATGACTCAAGTGATTCAATTTTGTCCTCTTGGGTCTGCGTTGATGATTTTATCGAGCTGATAACATCATCAACGTCGCATATGCTTTCATCTATGGAAAGCACTTTTGATTTCAGTGATTTCAAATCAGACTTATATTCTTTTACTGCCTTTCTTGCGTGGTTTATCAGGCTTGACATCTGATTTACTTTGCCTGCGTATAAAGTAATAGTTGCCATATATTCACTTTTAAACCTCCTGTATTTTATCTTTCAAATGATCATATAAAACCTAGAACTTCATTTCTTAGTTTCACATCCATATTGGATAATGAATAATCTACACATTCTGCCTCAGATATGTTGTGAACATACGATTTGTCCAGGTAACCCTTTTTCAGCATACATATCGGCAAATTATGAGCTGCTCTAAACAGAATATTCAAATGAGGTATATCAAACTTTTCTTCTGACAAATCCAGATCAATCACAGCAAATATATAATTCAATAGTTTGAGAACTCTTTCGTAACATGAATTTGACTCAAAATTATCCTCAGCAAGTAATGAATTGTAATATTTTACGGCATATTCAGGATCATTTTTTATTATTGATGTAATGTTATTTTTTATTGCTTTGCAATAATCATTTCCTAATTTATAGTATATAGCATTGACAAGGTGCAAAACCATTTTCAATAGTGCCATATGTTTTCTAAGTTCAATTATCTGTTTGTTTCTTATGTGTTTAGTGGTTCGCATCTTCTCATAGTTTAAACCTCAATACAATATTTCAAATAATAAATATTCCATCTCATCTAACCTTAATTGTTTTTCAAAAACGCATACCATTCTGCTCACCAATATACAGCCGTTGTTGCCGTTGGATCATTTGTTACCACTTTATGCTCTTATTTAAAATCAAGTGTAACACAAAATCTTTGTGCGATGTCGCCTTAATTAATAGGGTAAAGCCTATAATAATAGCCATTATCAGAATGTTTCTTTATACATTTAAATTCCGCTTCATTCTTTTCAAAACTTGCATATTTTACTTGCGTACTTTCGTTTTGTCTATATGGATAAATAATAAATTCTGGAATTTTATTTGTAAAATCATAATCTGAGACTTTGAAAAATTCTTCATAAGTAACATTGTTATTATCAATGAAAATAATCCCATAATTTAAATCGAGATATGTATTATAATTTATATCAAATGCATCACATATATCTTTCGTTTGCGTTGACGGTCCATATACAATACACTTATCCCATTCAAAGCCAGTAAAATCAGACATATGTATAATAATCTCGGTATCATCATTACATTTTTTTATAATTTTATCCTTTAACGATTTTGAATGACGATAATTTATTATTGAAAAAATGCTCAGTATAACTCCCATACACAATACTCCAATCAAAATTACTCTAATATATTTCTTGACCAATTCAATCACCTTTTTTATTATAGTATTTATTATCTGGTGGAAATCCGTTTTCATCAAGTGTTTCCAATATAATTAAATCATCTTTGTATCGTTCGTATGAAAGTCGTTCTTTTACAATCACATAATGTCCATCATCAGTTTCCTTCACAATATTTAATCCATTTGTATAATAGTAATCTAATACTTTTTTTGCTATATCTTTGGATGTACTATCAATTGATGTTGTTTTTCCAATCTCCCGTCCAATAACATTATTTAACAAATCAACTGCTTGATCAGCATCACCTAAAGTTTTAAACCTATGCGAGTATATATCTTTGATTTCATGAATAACGTTTTGATTTTTTTCATGAGCATTACCAACTTGTAAGCCTATATTCTCTCCCCACTTACTTGTTATAATTGAAATCCAAAAAGTGTGTCGAAAAGCATTTACTTCTGATCCTTCTTGAGCATCATTATCTTCAAAATCAAATGCATTTGCAAAACGAGAGGCATTTGTACTAATATTAGTATTTCCCACTCCAGGCTTAACTTTTCCAATTTGAAGAGATATTATCGGATGCCTTAAACCAAATGATATAGTTTTTAAAGTGTCACTTTTGAATATCTTACCAAGAATATTAAGTGGATATCCAAGTAAGTAAATACTTGAAGCAAGAAAAGCGATACCACAAACGGTCACACTTACCACTGTAGCTAATTTTACAGACAATCCCAAAAAAGTCAATAGCGGAACTAACGATGTAAATCCCGTGATTACAATTGCTGTAATTATCAACACAGCGCCAATTACTATAACAATTTCTTTCCAATGCTCCTTGCACCATTCGCCGACTTTTTTGCAGCCGTCTTTGAATTTCTCCCAACGGCTTTTTTCACATTCTGGTGTCAGGTATTCGTATTTATTATAAAAATCGTCTTTACTTTTATTTATCGCTTCTGCGGCGTCTCCGTCAATTCGTACAACGTCAGATATAAAATCATTTATGTCCTGTTTTAGATTTTCCAGAGTTTCTATCTTATCTTCCTGCGTTTTCGTTGATGATTTTATCGAGCTGATAACATCATCAACATTGCATATGCCGCTGTCAATTTTAAGAACTTTTGATTTAAGCGACCTCAAATCAGACTTATATTCTTTTACTGCTTTTTTTGCGTGGTTTATCAGGCTTGACATCTGATTTACTTTGCCTGCGTATA
>OLRW01001194.1_pt1 | contig 17627 bp, 13 predicted proteins | sample 1672701 | NCBI WGS metagenome assembly OLRW01 (sample SAMEA3136715, study PRJEB25190) | human gut metagenome | biome: human gut; feature: human-associated habitat; material: faeces | place: Austria | collected 2013
CCGGCGTGGGGCAGAGCTCCCACATCTGGGAGGTGCCGCCCACATCCTCCCACAGATGCAGCCATGTGCCGTTGGCAGTACCGGTCATGGTCAGGTCCAGCAGCTTGCCGGAAGCACGGTTGCGGATGCGGTAAACGCCGTCTCCCACACGGATGAAGCTCCACTCCTGCTCGGGCTTGTGCTCGTACTTGCCCAAGCGGACGGTGCCGGCTCCCTTGACGCCTTCCACAGCCTGAATGACATTGCCGGTGTGTGCGGCAATGGTGTAGAAGTGATCCGCTCCGATCACAGTCTGTGCAACAGTTTTCATGATTTTTCCCTCCTATTGGAATTGCAGCAGCCGGGTCCTGCCTGCAGCCGCCTTTTGTTTACGCACAGCCTGCATAAAATGCAGGCTTTTTTGTTCTCCTTATGGTAAATGATACCACATATCGTGATTTTCCACAAGCAAATCGACCATCCTTTAGCAAAACAGACAAAAAGAGACACTCTTTCCGCCTGTTTTTCTCCTGCTCGACCGTCTCTATGCGGCTCCTTTTGCGATGCCGCACCTCTCGACTTTTTGCCGTACATGCGCTATACTATGTGCCAGCATCCCTTGCGCATCTGCCAAAACCATCCGCCGCTCTGCTGCAGGGGCGGTTTTTCTCACCTTATACAGAGGGAGGCCCTTTCATGGCATCGAACGAGCTCAATATCCAGCAATACAAAAAAATGACCGAGACCCCCATCCCCAAGCTGATCCTGGGGCTTGCCGCTCCCACGATCTTAAGCATGCTGATCACCAGCATCTACAATCTGGCCGACACCTTTTTTGTGGGCCAGATTTCCACCAGTGCTTCCGGCGCGGTAGGCGTCGTTTCCAGCCTGATGGCCATTATTCAGGCTCTGGGCTTTACGCTGGGCCACGGCTCCGGCACCATCATCAGCCGCAGTCTGGGCAGCAGGAACACCAAAGCAGCCACCCGGTTCGCTTCCACCAGCTTTTTCACGGCGCTGGCCGTTGGTGTGGTGCTGGCCCTCATCGGCCTTGCCACGCTGCCCGGCTTCATGCTGCTGCTGGGCAGCACCGAGACCATCCTGCCCCACGCCTGCGCCTATGCGCGGCCCATCCTCATCGCGGCCCCGCTGATGATCTCCAGCCTCGTGATGAACAACATCCTGCGCTACGAGGGCAAGGCCAATTTTGCCATGATCGGCCTTGTGACCGGCGGCGTGCTGAACATCCTGCTGGACCCCGTTTTCATGTTCGTGCTGGGCCTTGGCACCGCCGGTGCAGGCATCGCCACGGCTCTCAGCCAGACGGTCAGCTTTTTCATCCTGCTGTCCATGTTCCTGCGGGGCAAAACGGTCAGTCAGTTCCGCCTCCATTCCGTCACCCGCGAAGCACGGGAGTTCGGCATAATCCTGATCGGCGGTGCTCCCAGCTTTGGCCGTCAGGGTCTGAACAGCATCGGCGGCATGCTGCTGAACATCGCCGCCCGCAGCTATGGCGACGCTGCCGTGGCCGGTATGAGCATCGTTTCCCGCATCTTCATGTTCATCATCTCGGTGGCCATCGGCACCGGTCAGGGCTTTCAGCCGGTGGCAGGCTTCAACTATGGTGCCCAAAAGTACCGCCGGGTGCAGCAGGCCTGCCTGTTCACCATGGCAGCCAGCTTCTGCTTCCTCTCTGTCATTCTTACCGTCTGCTGGTTCAATGCAGAGACCCTCATCCGCCTTTTCCGCGATGATCCCGAAGTCACCGCCGTGGCCCTGCCCGCCTTCCGTTACCAGTGCTTTGCCATGCTGCTGCAGCCCGTGATCGTGGCGGGCAACATGCTGTTTCAATCCATCGGCAAATCGGGCCGGGCCACCTTTCTGGCCTGCTGCCGTCAGGGCGTGTTCTTCATCCCGCTCATCCTCACCCTGCCCCGGGCCTTTGGGCTGCTGGGTGTTGAGATCTGCCAGCCCATCGCCGATGTGCTGACCTTCTTTGTCACCGTGCCCTTCCTCTTCCCCTTCCTGCGTCAGCTGGTGCGGATGGACGAAGCCGAGGCTGCCAAGGCCTGAAGCGCCCCTGTAACAAAACTGTAACCATGACCGGACGTTCGATTGCAATTGAACGTCCGGTTTATTCGTATTATAATCAGGATAGGAAAGTTAAATTCTGCCAAACCTGTGAGGTACGCTTATGAAACGTTCTGTTCTCCGCATCGGCTGTGCAGTGCTCAGCCTGTCTGCCGCGGCAGGGCTGCTGGCCTCCTGCTCCCTGCTGCCTCCGGCCTCGCCCCTGCCCGATTCCAAGCCCGCGCAGGCTGAGGAAGCGCCCGGCCCCGCTGCAGCTTCACTGGACGACGGCAAGCTGCGCATCCTGTACAGCAACGGCTCCAACGGCGGCAATACCGTGCTCTGCGGCAATACCGTGTTGTATCAGGCCGCCAGCAGTGAGACCGTGTATCTGGTGCCGGATACCCTGACCGGCACCGTGCGGTACTATCTGCGGCAGTGGTCAGCCCCCGGCACCCCCACCGGGCGGGCAACCGCCCTGTGCGACCGCAGCGGCAAGGAGATCCTGACCTTTGACCGTGCCTACGATGCCGTCCTGACCGGCAGCCTGCTGGTCCTGACCGCACCGGAACAGATGGCCTATGCCCCCTGCAACAACCACGCCGCAGGCGATTGCCGGGTGATCGACCTTGCCACGGGCGAGGAGCTGGCTGTGCCCGAAAACGCCTACGGATGCAGCGTAGCAGGCAGCTATCTGGCCTTTGAAGTCTGCAATGTCCCGGCAGACTATGTGCAGGAAAACGAATGGGGCGATGATCTGACCGCCTACTGCGCCGTGCAGGTGCAGGATCGGCAGGGCGAGGTGGTCTATCAGGCAGAGCTGTCCGGCCTTTCCAGCTTCTATGCCAGCAGCAGCGACAGCTCCGCCCCCACCGACTGGCTGGTGGTGAGCCACTACAACGAAGATGGCACGACGGGTGCCGACAGCCTGTACAGCACCGCCACCGGCGAGGAGCTGACCGGATTCCAGCAGTACACCGGCGCGGGCACGGTCAGCCTGTATCACGATGGCAGATATCAGCTGGTGGATCTGGTCAGCACGGAGCAAAGCGCTGTGCTCTGCGAATACGACCAGCCCATCCGGTATTATGTGCCCGGCGCAGCAGTCACGGAGCCAGATGCCTCCACCCCCGAAATGGCGGGGCGGTATCTGTTCCACGACCTGCTTACCGGCGAGGAAAAGGAACTTTACGATGTGGGCATCGACGATGCCACGCTGGCCATCTACGCCCTGGACGGCACCGTGCGGGTGTTCGACCTGCAGACCGGTGTTCTGCTGACCGATACCACCATCGACCCGGTGGAAAATCAGGTGCGTACCCATATTTACCCCCAGGGGAACGGCTGGGCCTGGATCGAGCAGGATGATAACGACAACTATGACGCAGCGGCCATCCACATCTGCGGGCCGGACGGCATCCACAAAACCCTCGACCCGGCCAAGCTGAATGAGACCTACAACTACTACTCGCCCCTGCTCTCCACTGAGGACGGCATCTACTTCTACGGCTGCTACAACGGCCCCGGCAGCAGCTGGCTCTATGATGTTCTGGACAGCGACGGCAATGTGGTGGTAAGCGGTCTGCGCACTTGTGCCGGGTACTACACCAACAGCGTCAATGGCCTGCCCGAGGGCGTGTTCGCTGCCGTCAAGGGCTTTGAGAGCGGCTGGATGGACCTGACCGGCCAGTGGCTCTACGCCGAGAGCATCTTCGCTTCCAGCAACGACGAAATGGACAACGGTTTTTTCTAAGGAGGTTTTTCCATGCGTACTGTCAAAATTTCCCGCCGCGCGTTCCTGACCGGTCTGGGTCTGGCATCCACCGCAGCCCTGCTCTCCGCCTGCAACACCGTGCCTGCCTCCTCTAATTCGGGGGCGGCACCGTCTCAGCCTGATTCTGAGGCCCCTGCCTCTTCTGCCGCCAGTGAAGTGCCCGCACAGCCCATCCTGAGCGTGGATGAATTCCCCATCACGGATGGCAGCACGGCCTGCATCCCGCTGATCGCGCAGATCATGGCCGACACCACCGGGCTGGATCTGGAGACCGCCCGGAGCGCCGTGACCACCAACACCACGGCCCAGGCCTGGCGCAACTTGGGCCTGTACGGCAACAATTACGGCGATTCGGTCAAGCTCATCATCGCCTACGAGGCCCCGGAATCCGTCAAGGAGGAGCTGAAGGCAGACGGTGACCCGCTGGAGCAGAAGGCCATTGGCCGGGACGCGCTGGTGTTCATCGTCAACGAGGACAACCCTGTGCAGAGCCTGACCCGGCAGCAGCTCAAGGACATCTATGCCGGAACGATCACCAACTGGAAAGATGTGGGCGGCAAGGATCAGGAGATCATTGCATTCCAGCGGCGGGCAGACTCCGGCAGCCAGACCCTGTTCCAGAAGCTATTGATCCAGGACGGCCCGCTGATGGAGGCCCCCACCGAGCTGGCCCCCACCGCCATGGGCGAGCTGGTGGACAGCATTGCAGAGTATAACAACTCTGCCAACGCCATCGGTTTCTCGGTCTACTACTACATCGACCAGATGTACTCCAAGCCCGGTCTGCGGCTGCTGGCCGTGGATGGCGTGACCCCTTCCAACGAGACGATCGCCGACCAGAGCTACCCGCTGTGCAACGAGTTCTATGCCGCCATCCTGCAGGATTCCGCTGCCGACAGCCCGGAACGCAGGATCTACGAGTGGCTCTCCACCGATGCAGGCCGTTCCTGCATTGAGCACTCCGGCTATGTGGCCGTCCAGTAATTCCCAGAAAATTCGGCACATTTCATTGACTTTGCTCAAATCCTTTGCTAGACTTAAGAAAAGTTTGTCAGCTTTTTTCGTTTCACGATCTTGAGCAAAGGAGATGCCGCATCATGTCCCATCCTTCCGACACCCCGCACTCCTCCCATGTTGAGAGCCGCAGCCGCAAGGCACTGCGCAGCTATATCATTCAGGCCGCCACCCTGCTGGAGATTGTGCTGTCCGGGCTGGTGCTCATCGGCCTGCTGCTCAGCTTCATTCCCCTGCTCAAGTGGATGCCGGGCCTGCTGTTCGATGGCAACGATGTAGAGATCCGCGGCTTCCTTGAGCGGGCGCTGGACATTGTCATCGGCGTGGAGTTCATCAAGATGCTGGCCAAGCACAGCCCCGGCAGCAGCCTGGAAGTGCTGCTCTACGCCATTGCCCGCCACATGGTGGTCGGCCACGAATCGGCTTTGGACAACCTCATCAGCGTGGGTGCCATTGCATTGATCTTTGTCGTGCGCAAGTTCTTCTTTGTGCCGGCCTTTGGTGCCCACCTGCCTGACGGCAAGCCCGCCCCGGACCTGACCCCCAACCAGAGCGGCATCCCCGCCGAGGAGTTCCGCACCCGCCTGCGCCAGCGCATCCATGCAGAAGCTCTCGCCGAAGAGGAGGACGACGAGGAGGATGAGACTGAGGAAGTGTAAGATTTCCGAACACACAAAACCCGAGGACAGCTGTGATGCTGCCCCCGGGTTTCTTATTTGTCCGCGATTCCGTTTCCAGGCTCAGGCATTGGTCTCGCCGCCCTCAACGACCAGCTCATCCTCATAGTCAAGGCCATAGGTATCCACCAGCGTCTCCTCGTAATCCTTGTGGAAGAAGCTCTCCTCGCCCAGGCTCTTGATCTCGTCGTTGATCCAGTCCAGCAGGGTGGTGTTGCCCTTGCTCACAGCGGGGGCGATGGTATCCTGGCTGCCCAGAGAGGGGATGCCCACCGTGTAGCCGGAGTTCTGCTTTGCAAAAGCGATGACCTCGGTGTTGTCGTTGGCCCATGCAACGCCATTGCCGTTTTCCAGCGCGTTCTTGGCGGTTGCATAGGAATCATACTTCTGCAGGGAAATGTCGGGATATTCCTTGGTCAGGTAGGTCTCGGCGGTGGTGCCGGAAATGACGATCATCTGATCGTCGGCGTTCCAGTTGTCCAGACTGGTGATGACATTGCTGTCAGGAGAGATGACACCCAGTGCAACATTCATGTAGGGCAGTGCAAAGTCCACCTCCTCAGCGCGCTCGGGCGTGACGGTGAAGTTTGCCAGAATGATATCGACCTTGCCGGTCTGCAGGTACTCAATGCGGTTGGCGGCTTCCGTGGAGACGAAATTTGCCTCCACGCCCAGATCCTCGGCCAGGCGGCGGGCGAAGTAGACATCATAGCCCTGATACTCACCGTTCTCATCCACATAGCCGAACGGGTTCTTGTCGGAGAAAACGCCGATGTTCACGGTGCCGTCTGCCTTGATCTCGTCCAGCGTGCGGAACACGTCACTGCCAGCAGCTGCAGCAGAGCCGGATGCGGCAGAAGAGGAGGATGCGCTGCCGCCGCAGGCAGAAAGCAAGGCGGCGGCGGAAACTGCGCCCAGACCCAGCAGGAAGGCACGGCGAGAGATCTTGTTAATTTTCATGGTAGTAACTCCTTTCCTTTCTTTCCCATATAAAAATCTATCCATGATCTGTGACATCATTTCACAGCATCAGACAAAAAGGTTCAAAGTGGAAATGGGTTGCTGCGCATTTCTCACTGCTTTGCAACCGCATCAAAGGTGAACGTGCGCAGGAAGCGCTGTGCACGTTCGGTCTGCGGGTGGTCGAAGAAGTCCGCCGGGGGCGCTTCCTCCACAATACGGCCATCGTCCAGAAACAGCACCCGGCTGGCAATTGCCCGGGCAAACTGCATCTCGTGGGTGACGATCACCATGGTCTTGCCCTCACGGGCCAGGTCGAGCATGACATCCAGCACCTCGCGCACCATTTCAGGGTCAAGGGCGGCGGTCACTTCGTCGAACAGCAGGATCTCAGGGTGCATACAGAGCGCACGTACAATGGCGACACGCTGCTTCTGACCACCCGAAAGCTCCCGGGGGTAGCTGTTCTTTTTGGCCAGCAGGCCCACGCGGTCCAGCAGGGCCTCGGCTTCCTGCTGCACCTCAGCCCGGGGGCGTTTCTGCACCTTGGTGGGGGCCAGCAGGATATTTTCCAGCACGGTCAGGTGCGGGAAAAGCTCATAGCTCTGGAACACCATGCCGATGCGCTGGCGCAGGGCCGCCAGATTCTTGCCGCCGTAGGCGACCGTCTCACTGCCCAGCTTCACCCGGCCCGCCTGCACCGGCTCCAGACCGTTCAGACAGCGCAGCAGGGTGCTTTTGCCGCAGCCGGAAGGGCCCACCACAACGATGACCTCACCGGGCTTGACGGCAAAGCTGACATTATCCAGAACATTGGTCTTGCCATCGTAGCTTTTTACCAGATGGTCTACAGTCAGGATCGGCTCTGCCATAACAGTCACTTCCATTTCTTTTCGAGGTAACCGGCCAGCAGGCTGATGGGCCAGCAGGCCAGAAAATACAGGATAAACACGGTGAGGTAGATGCCAAACGCCGCGTTGGGGCTGGCGGTGCGGTTGGCCTCAATGATCTGCTGGGCCACCTTGAGCACCTCCACCACACCGATCATCAACACCAGGCTGGTGGTCTTGATCATGCGGGTGATGAGGTTGATGGACAGCGGGATGAGCCGCCGCACCGTCTGGGGGATGATGATGTACCAATAGGTCTGCACCCGGCTCATGCCCAGCGCCTCGCTGCTCTCATACTGATGCTTCGGGATGGCGATGAGGGCACCGCGGACGAGGTCGCTCATCTCGGCCGTGCCCCAGAGCACGAACACGATGACCGCCGCCGTCTCGCCGGAAAGATCCCAGCCAAAGGCCCGCGTGGTGCCAAAATACACCAGAAAGAGCAGCACCATCTGGGGCATGATGCGGATGAATTCCAGATACACCCGGAGGATGGCTTTCAGGACGGGATTTTTGAAGGTCATCAGCACACCCAGCAGGATGCCCAGCGGCAGGCTGAGAAGGACAGACACAGCGCTGATCTTAAGCGCCACGCCCAGACCGCCCAGCAGGCGAACCATATTTTTGCCCTTGAGCAGGACTTCAAGACCCAAATCCGGCATAGCGCAGCCTCCTTTCCAGCCAGCTGCCCAGCAGGGACACCGGCAGCAGGATGATGAGGTAGAACACCACCAGCAGGAAAAGGTTCTCGGCCGTCTTATAGTACAGGCCGATGAGGTCTTTTGCCGTGAACATCAGATCCATCAGGCTGATGGCGCTGAACACGCTGGTCTCCTTGAGCAGGAAGATGATATTGGCCATAAAGGCCGGCATACTGATGGAGACCGCCTGCGGCAGCACCACATAGCGCATGGTCTGCAGCCGGCTCATGCCAAGGCTCAGGGCACTTTCTGTCTGGATGGGTTCGATGGCTTCCAGCCCGCTGCGGAAGGCCTCGGCCATGTAGCTCCCGCCCAGAAAGGCAAGGCCTGCAATGCCGCAGAGCTCGGCGTTGGTCTTGATGCCGATCTTGGGCAGGCCGTAATAAAGAAAGAACAGCTGGACCAGCAGCGGCGTGTTCCGGCTGAGCTGGATATAAGCGCCCACGATACGGCGCAGCACCGGCACTTTTTCGTACTGGAGCACGGCGCAGACAAGGCCCACAAGGATAGCCCAGAAGATACCGGCCACGCCCAGACGCAGCGTGAGCCAGGCCGCTTTTTCATACTGCGGCAGATATTGCACCATCACATTCCAGTCCATGTCTGTTCCCCTCCTTTTCTCCTGATCTTGCGGATGTTTGTTTCCGTTGGCCGTATGATATACCCATTTCCCCAGAATGTCAATAGGTTTATAGGTTTTTTGTTGCACAAATTCCGGTCAAATTGATAAACAAGCTATTCATCGCTGATTTTTCGCTTCTGTTTTTCCATGCAAAAACGCCGTCTCTTGCCTTTTTGCACAAGAGACGGCGTTTGTTTTTGGTGGTTTAACTTTGGGTTGCAGTTAACAAGGCCTCGTTTTGTTCACCAATTGTCAGTGTACTCTTCTTTGCTTCCCAATCACCGTTATAAACGATCGTTTTCAAATTGCAGTAATCAAATGCATATTTCTCTACGTTCGACAATGTTCCCGGCAGAGTGATCTTTTTCAGGCCGCTATGTTCAAATGCGCCTTCTTCAATCCGGATCACTCCCTCGCCAAGCTGCACACTTTGCAGAGCTTTACACCGGGCAAATATGCGCTGACCTGTCATTGGTGTATTTTCAATTGTTGCAGTCGTAAGTGAATAACAGTCCGCAAATATATCGTTTTTCAATTCTTTAACACTGGCTGGTATGTAAATCTGTTTTAGTCCGGATTCTTGAAATGCAGACTGCTGAATTTCAATCACATCTCCTGGAATTGTTATCCCGGTTAGTTTCCAATTTTGCATAAAGCAATTCGCACCGATACTGTACGGCTTTCCCGTCGGAAGGAGCACATTTGCCCCATTCGTAAACTCATAGCTGACCAATACCAGCTTGCCTTGCTCTATTTTCCACTCTGCCTTACATCCTTCCGGGACGACCATGCCATCCCACGGTTTGGGCGGTTCCGGTTCCGGAAGCGGCTCCGGTTCACTGGAAGAAGCCGATTCCGAGGGGGCGGGCACTTCCTCCGGCTGAGAGGGAGCCGATACCTCACTGGAAGCGGGCGGTTCCGCAGGCGCGGGCATCTCTCCCCCGCCGCAGGCAGAAAGCAGCACGGTACCGCACAAAAACAGTGCTGTGCACAGAACGGTCCTCCATTTCATAGCGCGCCTCCTATTCTGCCCCGCAGGGGCCATCTTCTTTTTTTCAGAACACCTTGCGGCACTCCACCACAAGGCCGACCACCCGCACCTGCACCCGTTTCAGATCATAGATCTGGGGCTGGTGCACGGGGTTGAAGCTTTTGGGGGTCAGGACTACAAGGCTCCCCTCCTGACGGAAATATTTCACGGTGGCTTCATCGCCGTTGACCATCACCACGGCAAGCTGGCCGTTTTCCACCTCCGGCTGCTCCCGCACCAGGATCTCATCGTTTTCCGAAATGCCTGCGGCGTTCATGCTGTCGCCCCGGACACGGAGCCAGAAGTACCGTGCCCCGTCTTTCCGGGTGATGGGGATGTAGCCCTCAATGTTTTCTTCCGCATACATGGGCAGGCCTGCACGCACCGTGCCCAGCAGCGGAGCCGTGAGGGCGGGATCGAACGGGACGGCCCCTTCGGGCAGCTTCCGCTCCTCCTGCACCGATGGGAAGGCTTCGCCCAACAGTTCCCCCACCGGCACGCCAAAATAGGCGGACACCCTGGCCAGCGTCTCGCCCGATGGGGTCGCCCCGGTGTTTTTCCATTTGGTCACTGTGGAGTTGCTCAAGCCCATCTCCTGCGCTGCCCGGCTGCGGCTGATTCCTCTGGCCTGACACAGGGCCGTGTAGCAGTCATAAAACACAAATTTTGCACTCCTTCTTGTGCAGAACGCCGGTTTTCTAACCGGATTCAGATTTTCACTTGACTTTCTGAATTTAATCAGATATTATAGCCTCACAAGCTGATTTTGGTTAGATTTTATCCACCAAACCTTCTGCGGTCTTTTCACAATCTTACCGGAAACTCTAACCAAAGTCAAGCTTTTTGAACGCAAAAATCACGACAAAAGGAGTGAAACTGTATGATCGAACGTCAGATCCATTTATCCTCGGGCGGCGGGGCTGCTTTGCAGGGGTACGATGGCCTGCTCCGCTTCGGCTACACCAAAAACCGGGGCATCTACGCCCTGCGGGTGGAAGCCGACGGCGAGTGGCAGGGCATGACCCTGCGGGCCTTCTGGCACCTGCCGGATGGGAACGCTGCCCCCTCCACGCTGGTGGCAAACGGCCTTGTGGAGGTACCCGCCCTCATCACGGCTGTGCCCGGGGAGGGGCGCATCACCTTTGAGGGCACCGATGGCACCCGCACCCTGACCAGCGCGGACGTGTGCTACTGCGTGGCCGAAAACTCCGGCACTGAGGACAGCACCCTGCCCCAGCCCGGCACGCCCGCCTGGCAGGCCCTGCTCGACCGGCTGAAAGCAGCTGTGGAAAGCGGTGCATTCCGGGGCGAAAAGGGTGACCCCGGACCGCAGGGAGAACCCGGTGCCGCAGGACCCACCGGCCCCAAAGGAGAGCCCGGCCCGCAAGGCCCGCAGGGAGAACCCGGCCCCCAGGGCCCAAAGGGTGACTCCAGCGATCCCGGCCAATGGGAGCTGCTGGAAAAGGTGTCCCTGAACGCCGCCGCTGCCAGCTTTGAGCGCACCTTTCCCACCGAACTGCAGGCGCTGAAGGTGCTATTTCAGGCAGGCAGCAGCCAATCCAAGGGCACGCTGCACTGGGTTTGCAGCACCAGCGATGGTGCTCAGCTGCTCAGTGCTTCTACCCCCTGTGCTGCCAGCAGCTCGATGTCCAGCCCGCCCACCCGCACCTTTGCCAGCTTTCAGGCACTTCCCTGCTTCGGGCAGTATCTCTGTTTTGCCGCATCCGGCACCACGGGTGCACCGCCTGCGGTCGTTCTGCCTGCCGGAAGCGGCGGCCAGAATGTGGATGCCAGCCAGAAGCTCGGCAGGCTGACCCTGACCGTGGACACCAACGTCCGGCTTGCCGCCGGTGCCACGATCGAGCTGTGGGGCGTTCCGGCCTGAGCGGGAGCACCGAAACCGTTTCCGACAGAACTTTCGGTAAAATTTCTTTCACTCTCCATGAAATTTTTGTGTTTTGCCTTGATGCATCTTCCATATTTTGTTATACTGGTTAAAAAGCGGAAAGTGGGGAATCAGCCATGGATGTCCCTGTTCGGTTTATCGATTCGATCATCAACAATCCCCTGCTGATGCAGTTTCTTGTGCATCGGTGGTTTTTCCTGCTGGAATATGACCCCCGTCTGGACCAGCTGCGGGTCTACGATACCCGGAGCCGCACGCTGGAGACACTGGATGCCTACCTTGGCTCCGAGAAGCCGGAGCACGCCACGATCTTCGCGGAGGACCGCTGGAAGATGCGCGCCCTGCTCACCGGTGAGCTGTACGGCCCGCTGGAGATGCGCTTTGTCTCGCCGGAGGGGGTGTATTATTCCCGGGAGGTGGATGCCCGCCCGGTCGAAGACCCCGCCCGCGGCACGCTCTATGTGGGCTATGCAAAGGACATCACCGACCAGAAGAATCAGACCCAGGAGCTGCTGGAGCAGGCCCGCCACGATTCCCTGACCCAGCTGTATAACAACCGCACCGGCAAGAAGCTCATTGACCGCTATCTGCAGGCCAAAGATCCCTATGCCTCCTGCGGAATGCTGGTCATCGACCTGGATTTTTTCAAGAACGTCAACGACTGCTACGGCCATCTGTTCGGCGACAAGGTCCTGCAGGAGTTTGCCCGGCTGCTGCGCACCCTGTTCCGCTCCAGCGACATTCTGGTGCGGTTCGGCGGCGATGAGTTCGTGGTGTTTTTGAAGGATATCCCCAACACCACCCTGCTCCAGAAGACCCGCCAGCTTTCGGAATCCGTGCAGCAGGTGAAGTTCTGGGAAAACGATTACCGGATGACCTGCAGCATCGGTGCCTGCTTCCTGCCCGAAAACACAGCGGGCTATTCTTTTGACCAGCTGTTCGAAAACGCGGACTGGGCCCTGTATCAGGCCAAGCAGAACGGCCGCAACCAGTATGTATTCTGCGATAATCTGCGGCGCTACGCCCAGGCGGTTCCTGCCGCCCCGGAAACGGCCGATATCGATGCACGCTACCTGCACAACGACCTGATCTCCACCGCCTTTGAACTGTTCGAGAAGAACAACAGCTTTGAGACCGCCATTCCCCTCTTCCTGAAGATCGTCGGCATCCGGCTGCAGCTGGACCGCATCACCATTGTGGATACCCGCATCCGGGAACGCAGCATCTCCCGGCAGTTCCAGTGGACCTCTCCCCGCGCGGAGCCGGTGCCTCTGAACGGTGAATCCTATACCAAGGAGGACTTCCTGACCCTGTTCCACAGCTATGATGAATATGGTACCACCGTGCTGCAGGCCGACAACATGGGGATGTACTCGCCGCAGGGGCGCGCACTGCTGATGCAGGGCGGGGCCCAGACAGTGGTCTACGCTGCCATGTACGGCGAGGGCGAGTATCAGGGTGCCATTGCCTATGTGGTGTGCGGCAGCAAGCGGTACTGGACTCCCCAGAACCGCCGGGAGCTGGGCGAGATCACCAAGATCATCAACGCCTACCTGAGCAAGCATCTGGCCGTGAACGCCGTGAGCCGCGGCATGACCTCTGCCCCCGAGTTTGACCGGCTGACCGGCCTGCTGGCCTTTTCCCGTTTCAAGGAGGAGGTCTTTCACAAGATCATCGGCGGCTACGCCGAGGGCTTCCAGATCTTCTACTGTGACTTCGAGAACTTCAAATACTTCAACGAAAAATACAGCTACGCCACCGGCGATCAGCTGCTGAAGGAATTCAGCGATTTCCTCATCGAGGCGGCCCGCCACTGGGGCGAGTGCTTCCTGTGCCGGGTGGTGGGTGACCAGTTCGTACTCTACCTCTCCTGCCGCGACGAGAAAGGCCCGCTCCACTATGCAGACACGCTCTGCCGCCAGTTTGAGCAGTATCAGGCCCAGCATTACCCGGAGGTACGGCTGCGGGTGCGGATGGGTGTGTACGCCATTGAGCCCGGCTGCCTGAGTGCCTCAGCCGCCATCGACAAGGCAAACTTTGCCCGTAAGCAGGTGCACAGCAACACCCGCGTGTCTGCTGTCCAGTTTGACAAAAAGCTGGAGGTCAAGCAGACCCTGACCGGTGAGCTGCTGAGCGGCCTGCCGCAGGCGCTTGAAAACGGTGAGTTCAAGCTGTACCTCCAGCCCAAGTTCTCGCCCAAAGATCTCTCGGTCATCGGAGCTGAGGCGCTGACCCGCTGGATCAAGCCGGACGGCACCGTGGTCTACCCCGACCAGTTCATTCCCATTCTGGAATCCACGGGCCGCATCGTGGATCTGGATCTGTACATCTTCGAGCAGGTGGCCCAGTTCCTGCAGCGCAATGCACAGGCCGGGCACCGGCTGCTGCCCATTGCGGTGAATGCCTCGGCGGTGCTGGCCCGGGGGGATGCCCCCACCCAGGAGTACAGCGAAATTCTGGAAAAGCACAACATCAGCGCCCGGATGCTGGAGATCGAGCTGACCGAGACTGCGGTGGTCTCGGAGTACGACCGGGTGAAGCGCCTGCTTTCCTCCTTCCAGAGCGATGGAATGCAGACCTCACTGGACGATTTCGGCGCGGGCGGTTTCCTGCTGAACAACATGGTGGATATCCCGGTGAACACCATCAAGCTGGACAAACTCTTCCTGACCCGGTGCAGCTCCAACGCGCGGGGCACCGATTTCCTGCGGGAGATCGTACATCTGGTCAAACGGCTGGGCTACAACGTCATCTGTGAGGGCATCGAGACCGAGGAGCAGGTGCAGCTCCTCCGCTCGCTGGACTGCGATGGCGCGCAGGGCTTCTGGTTCTCCAAGGCCATCCCGGCTGAGGAGTTCGAGCGGCGGTATCTCTGCAGCTGAGACAAAAAAACACTCCCCTTCGGGCGGAGCCGTGCGGCACACGGTCCTGCCCGAAGGGGAGTGTTGCTGTTTAGAAAGAATTATACCGTGGTCTCGACCCGGGGAGCCCCACCGGCGATCTCTTCTGCCGTCAGGGGGGCAGCCTGCGCCGGGGCGTTCAGGCGCTCCTTGGCGACTGCCAGCATCAGCTTGATGCGGTTTTCCTGGTTGACCCGGGTGGCGCTGGGGTCGTAATCAATGGGGGTGATGTTGGCGCTGGGATACAGGGCACGGATCTTGTTCACCATGCCCTTGCCCACGATATGGTTGGGCAGGCAGCCGAAGGGCTGGGCACAGACGATGTTGCCGTAGCCGCCCTGCACCAGCTCGATCATCTCGGCGGTCAGCAGCCAGCCCTCGCCCATCTTGGCCCCCAGCGAAATGATGCCGTGGGGCTTTTCCACCAGCTCCTTGAAGGGGCCGGGGGCGTAGAACCCGGCATCGGCTGTGGCCTTGAGCATGGCACGCTCCACGCTGTCCAGCCAGTTGAGCAATTGATCCGTGCCCATCTTGACAGCCAGCTTGCCGCCGTAAAGGACATGATCCTCGCCCATATTGAAGATGCAGTACTGCACAAAGCCCATCAGGCCCGGGAAGTTCACCTCACAGTCCTGGCTCTCCAGGAACTTCTGCAGGTCGTTGTTGCCCAGGGGGCTGTATTTAACGTAGATCTCGCCGACTACGCCCACCTTGACCTTGGGCACCCGGGTCACGGGGATGGCCGCAAAATCCTTTGCAATGAGCGGGAAGGTGTGCTTCATTTCCCGGGCGGTAAAGCCCTTGCCGGCCAGCAGAACGCGGCCCAGACGCTCGACCCACAGATCGACCATCCGGTCAGCGGCACCCTTTTCGTTCTCGTAGGGGGCCACCTGATTGCGCAGGGCACAGAGCATATCGCCGTAGAAAATGCAGGCCAGCGCGCGGCGGGCCAGCGGCAGGGTCATCTGGAAGCCGCTGTCTTTTTCCAGACCGGAGAAGTTCAGGCTGGCAACAGGGATCTGGGGATAGCCCGCCTTGACCAGAGCTTTGCGGAGCAGGTGGATGTAGTTGGAGGCACGGCAGCCGCCGCCGGTCTGGGTGATGAGCAGGGCCGTATGATCCAGGTCATACTTGCCGCTGTTCAGGGCATCCAGAAACTGGCCGATGACCAGCAGGGCCGGATAGCAGGTGTCGTTGTGGACGTATTTCAGGCCAAGCTGTGCCACGGCGCTGCCGCAGTTGCCCAGGATCTCGCACTTGTAGCCGTCGTAGCGCAGGGCGTATTCCAGCAGCCGGAATTGGGTAATGGCCATGTTGGGGATGAGGATGGTGTGGGTCTGCTTCATCTCCGGGGTAAATTTGGGATAATTGTATTCCATAGGTTCCTCCTATGTATCAGGCTTCTGCCTTGGGGGCGGCCTTTTCCTCTGCCGCCTCGTCGCGCTCCTCCAGAGCGGCGAACAGGCTGCGCAGACGGATGTTGACCGCACCCAGATTGGTGATCTCGTCGATCTTGAGCTGGGTGTAGAGCTTGCTGCCTGCCTGCAGGATCTCGCGGGTCTCATCGGTGGTAATGGCATCCACGCCGCAGCCAAAGGAGACCAGCTGCACCAGATCCATATCCTTCTGGGTGGTGCAGTACTTGGCCGCCGCATACAGGCGGCTGTGATAGGTCCACTGGTTCAGCACACTGGTGGGGAACTTTTCCACCCGGTTGGAGATGCTGTCCTCGGTGACAACAGCCGCGCCGTGGCGGGTGATGAGGTGGTCGATGCCATGGTTGATCTCAGGGTCAACGTGGTAGGGGCGGCCAGCCAGCACGATGATGCGCTTGCCCTGACGGCGTGCCTCATCAATGATCTCGCTGCCCTTGACCCGGATCTGGGCCATGTGAGCCTCGTGCTCGGCGTAGGCAGCATCGGCAGCGGCCTGCACTTCCTTTTCGGAAATGCCGCCGAAGTATTTGGGCAGGACTTCCTTTGCCATCTTGCGGACAAAGTCCTTGGGGCGGTGGATGCCCACATAGTCATAGATAAACTTCTGGCCCTCCAGCTCGGGGCAGTTGCCTGCCAGAACTTCAGGGTAATAGGCCACCACCGGGCAGTTATAGTGGTTGTCGCCCAGTCCTTCGTCAAAGTTGTAAGTCAGGCAGGGGTAGAAGATGGCATCCAGGTGCATCTGGCTCAGGGCCTTGATGTGGCCGTGGCTCAGCTTAGCCGGGAAGCAGGCGGTATCGCTGGGGATGGTGGCCTGACCGGCCAGATACAGCCCCCGGCTGGACACCGGGCTAGTGTGCACGGCAAAGCCCAGCCTGGTCCAGAAGGTGTACCAGAAGGGCAGCAGCTCGTACATATTCAGGCAGAGCGGGATGCCAATGGAGCCGCGCTTGCCGGGCACGGGCTTGTAACCGGCCAGCAGCTGCTGCTTGTAGGCGTACAGATTCAGGCTGTCGTCCTCGCTCTTACCGGTCACGGGCTTATCGCAACGGTTGCCGGAGATGAACTTGCGGCCATCGGCAAAGGTGTTGATGGTGAGCTGGCAGTGGTTGCCGCAGCCGCCGCACTTGACACTGACCACCTTCTGGTCGAAGGCTTCCAGCTCGGCCAGATTCATCATCCTGGAAGTTTCCTGATGGTTCTTATGGCTCTGGCGCTGGCCGAACAGGGCCGCACCGTAGGCCCCCATCAGGCCCGCGATGTCGGGGCGGATGACCTCCACACCCATCTCTTTTTCAAAGGCGCGGAGAACAGCTTCATTGTAGAAAGTACCACCCTGCACCACGATCCTGCGGCCCAGCTCCTCAGGGCTGGATGCGCGGATGACCTTGTACAGCGCGTTCTTGACCACACTGATGGACAGACCGGCGGAAATATTCTCGATGGAAGCACCGTCCTTCTGGGCCTGCTTGACCGAGCTGTTCATAAACACGGTGCAGCGGCTGCCCAGATCCACGGGGCGGTCTGCGAAGAGGCCGAGAGCGGCGAACTTCTTGACATCATAGCCCAATGCCTGAGCAAAGGTCTGCAAAAAGCTGCCGCAGCCGGAGGAGCAGGCCTCGTTCAGGAAGATGTTGCTGATGGCACCATCCTCGATCTTGAAGCACT
>OLRW01001199.1_pt1 | contig 17607 bp, 10 predicted proteins | sample 1672701 | NCBI WGS metagenome assembly OLRW01 (sample SAMEA3136715, study PRJEB25190) | human gut metagenome | biome: human gut; feature: human-associated habitat; material: faeces | place: Austria | collected 2013
TTGGTGTCAAGTGTGTCCGGAACAAAACCTGCGCCGATACCCTGAATCTTATGCGGGCCTGCTTTTCCCTCAGAAAGTACAGGAGAAGTTGCAGGCTCAACAGCAACTACCTTCACATTCGGGTTCTGGCTCTTCAGGTACTCACCTGTACCGGTGATCGTTCCGCCTGTACCAACACCTGCTACGAAGATGTCTACCTTTCCGTCTGTGTCATTCCAGATCTCAGGACCTGTTGTTGCTGCATGTGCCTTCGGGTTAGCCGGGTTCTCAAACTGTCCGGGGATGAAGCTTCCCGGAATCTCCTTGGCGAGCTCTTCTGCCTTGGCAATGGCACCCTTCATTCCCTTGGCTCCGTCTGTGAGAACCACCTCTGCACCATATGCCTTCAGGATGTTTCTTCTCTCAACACTCATGGTCTCCGGCATGGTGAGGATCGTCTTATAGCCCTTGGCAGCTGCGATGGCTGCAAGTCCGATTCCTGTATTGCCGGATGTTGGCTCAATAATGGTTGCGCCTGGTTTCAGAACGCCTTTCTGCTCTGCATCCTCGATCATTGCCTTACCGATTCTGTCCTTAACGCTTCCTGCCGGGTTAAAATACTCAAGCTTGGCAAGTACTGTAGCCTCAAGTCCCTCAGATTTCTCTACGTTCTTAACCTCTACAAGCGGTGTGTTTCCGATCAGTTCCAGTGCACTTCCGTAAATTTTACCCATGATGATATCCTCCTTATTTCCTTTATGTCCATTTCCTTATTTCCTAGTAACTATATATGTTTTCTGTGATTTGATTGAATTATATCATAGTACAGGGATTTGTCAATACATTTCAGCCAAAAAACGCAGGAATTTTTCTCCGGAAAAACCCCTGCGCTTCATATAATTTCATTTATTCTTTTTTAGGATTTTTACAAGCAGATGCATAGTCAGACGGATATTCATATTCTTTATTTTTCAGATTCTGTTAATGTAATATCCCCATCGCTGCATTCCACATTTAAAGTCGGTGCTGAAGCACCGGCCTTGTTCTCATAAACAGAGGTGTCTTCCTCATTGTCGGTTTTTCCCCTGGAAAGCCCCTCCGTGTCCACATCTCCGTCTGCAGCTTTCAGATAAATATTGGTTTTCTCTGCACTGCCGTTCTTCATTTCTACAGAAACATCACCGCAGGAGCTATTGATCTTCATATCTCCGTTAAAGCTGCTGTTGTCTATCTGAATATCTCCGTCGCTGAGAGCTATCTGCCCATCTGCAAGCTCTGCCTTTTTTATGGTCACATCTCCGTTTCCGGATTTCAGCTGCATGTTATCTGTACATTGAAGTTCTTTTACATTCAGATCCCCGTCGGAAAGCTTTGCATCAAACTTTTCGAACTCGCCCTTATCCAGCATCAGATCTCCACTGAGAAGTTCCAAGGTCATTTCTTTACACAAAAGCTGATCGGCAGCAAGATCCCCGTCGGAAAGCTGAAGCTCCGCTTCGGAAAGCTGTGCCTTCTCCGGAATATAAAGAACCACCGTATTCAATGCATCTTTCTTTTCTGTCAGATCCGCATGTGTAGAGAATATCCCCAGATCATAGGTTATATAATAACTTCCACTGCCGCCTGCAGGCTCCTCAAGCGTGAGCTCTCCATCCTTATCCTTCCAGGTCAGAGGATTTTTCCTCCCGTTTTTCTCAAGCTTATATTCCATATAATAATGGTCATCATCTGAGGTACGGATATCTAGATCAAAATCCTCAAAATCCACATTCAGCTTCATAAAATCATCAATCTGTTCTTTTTTCATTACTGTAAGATTTTTACGACTGGAAGAATTTCCTCCGGATACATACATATGATCTGAAGTATATGTGAAATCTTTTCCCCCTGCAAAATATCCTGCTGTGGAAAGAACAACTCCCGCTGCACAGAGTGCTGTACCTGTCATCAGCACTGTTTTTGCAATCTTATTCATTTTTATGCACCTTCTTTCTTGCAAGTCTGTTAACCAGACGGCCGATTCCCATTGCACACCATTTACATATATATATGGTAAGTACTCCAACGAGGATTCCCGCACCTGCCATCAGAAATCCACTGCCGACCATCATGCAGGCTGCTGCCAGAGATCTTGCGATCAATGTCACGCCGAAACCTGTGAGCACGATACCTCCGGCAATTGCTGATACACCTGTAACTGCCATGGAAAAGATCACTGCTGCGATGACAAGCACCACTGCTGCCAGTACTGCAAGGCCTGCAAACAGCAGTGCAATGCTCACCGGCGATGCACAGATCACCAGAAATGCGAGAAGAATGATCTTTCCGGGGGAACGCTTCTTTCCTGCGGATGTACTGTACCCTGTTGTACTCAGGTTTCCTGAATCTGTCCGGCTATGTGCATGGGAGCTATCTCCGTAATATGAACCTGCTGCCGGCAAAGCTGCTGTTTTTTCCTCGGTGATGTCTTTACTGTCACCAACACTCTCCTGTAAAAGGTTCAGAAGCAGTTCCCTTGCCGCCTCTTTAGGTTGTCCCAGTTCTTCCATAACCTGCTGTTCATTCTCAGGTCCAGCCTCATCGAAGTATTCCGAAAAATACTCAATGGCATTGTCATAATCTTCTTTTGGAAGCCGCTTCAGATATTTCTTCAGCTGCTCCATATACTCTTTTCTTGTCATTTTCGAAGTCTCCCTTCCACAATATCGTCTATAGTATCGCGGTATTCTCTCCACTCTTTCCTCAAATATTCCAGCTGCTTCCGTCCGTCTTCTGTGATGGAATAATATTTACGTTTCCGTCCCTGAAATTCCTCTGAATAAGTTGTCAGATAACCATCCGTCTCCAGTCTGCGAAGGATCGGATACAATGTGGATTCCTTGATAGAAGCTACCATCTTCACTGTCTGGCTGATCTCATATCCGTAAGAATCCTGCTGCTCTACAACAGAAAGGATCAGGCATTCCGTCAGCACTGCAGACACCGGATAATAATACATAGGCACACCTCTTTATATAATTATTTTATATATAAAATTTTTATATATAATTATTTTACATATATAGTATCATATTTTCCCCTGTTGTCAAGCCCAATTTCACAATTGCTTTTTCCTATCTCCTTATTTATAATATTTACAAATGCAAACACCCACCAAGAAAGGACGTATTTTTATGGAAAAAAAGCCCCATCTGATGGCGATCGTCCTGTTTTTAACGGGTCTTATCTGTATTGGACTGCTTTTTGGTTTAAGCTATAAAACCTACCGGAAGATTGATACCGTTGACCAGAAAATGGCATCCGTGATCAAACCGGTCCAGCAAAAGCAGAAATCCATGAAAGAAGACATCGAACTTTATACAGCTAAGATCGAAAAGAAACAGGCAGCCAACAAATACCTGCAGCAGCGGGCACAGACAGAAAAAGCTGTCAAAAACAACACTGGTGAACATGAACGGGCACCGGAAGCTGAAAACAGTCAGAAAACGACCAAACCCTCTGTTTTCAATGAAGCCGGTGGTGAGGTATTCACCGATGGCGGTAATGATACCTCTTCTGCTTCCAACAACGGCCATATCGTCGGAATCGATCCCGGACATCAGAGTGAAAATGTTGATATGAGCGCCACAGAACCGAACGGCCCCGGTTCCTCCACCATGAAGGCCAAGGCTTCCACCGGAACCAGAGGTTCCTTCAGCGGTCTCCCGGAGTATCAGCTGAATCTGGACGTTTCTCTTCTGCTTAAGGATATCCTGGAACAGCGTGGATACCAGGTAATAATGACAAGGACAGACAATGATACCGCTATCAGCAACAAGGAGCGTGCAGAGCTGGTCGCTTCCCAGGGTGCGGAGATCTGTGTCCGTATCCATGCAAACGGGGATGATTCTGCAGATGTCTCCGGTGCTCTGACCATGTGTCCGTCCCAGCAGAATCCTTATGTTTCCAGTCTCTATGACAGTTCCAACAAACTATCCAAATGCATTGTGGATTCCTACTGCGCAGCTACCGGCTTCCAGAACCGCGGGATCATCTACACAGATTCCATGACAGGTATTAACTGGAGCACGATCCCGGTGACGATTGTGGAAATGGGATTTATGACCAACCAGAGCGATGATCTGAAAATGGCGGATTCCTCCTTCCAGCAGACTATGGCAGAAGGGATCGCCAATGGAATCGATGCTTATTTCCAATAATAAAAAGGAGTTTGTTTATATATGAAAAAAAATACATTTCTATATATTGTGATCGCAGTGCTTGTCATCGCACTGGCAGGACTTGGGGCACTGAATGTCCGCTCCCTGGACAAGCTTGCATCTCTCCAGACAAAAGTTAACAAGCTGCAGAAAAGTGTGCAGGAGGTTTCTGATTCTGCCGCTGAGCTCAGCAGCAAAGCCGATCAGCTGGATGCTCTTTATCCTGATGATCCTACCGTTTCCAGCGCTGCTGCCGCAGCATCTTCAGCTGAGGTCCAGGGTCCTTCCGCACAGGAAGAATCCACAGATACATCTGCAGCCTCCGATTCTTCCGAAGCTTCTGGCAGCAAGGACAGTTCTTCTTCCACTCAGGAAGAAGGAACTCTTTCTCCATCCAGCGGAAGCACTTTCACAGACAATTCGGATTCCAGCATGGACAACCTTCTGAATCAGGTACAGTCTCTTCTTCCCACCGATAACGGAACCTGGTCCGTATATGTATGCAATCTTGCAAAAAATACCGAAGGTACCATCAATGATCAGCAGATGCAGGCTGCCAGCCTGATCAAGCTCTATATCATGGGTGCTGTATATGAGGATTATGACAGTCTTTCCTCCAAATACAGCAAGGATCAGCTGGACAATGCACTGAACTCCATGATCACAGTCAGCGACAATGATGCTGCCAATACACTTGTCAATTATCTTGGCGGCGGGGATGACGCAGCCGGAATGGCCCGTGTGAATAAATTCTGTCAGGATCACGGATACACCAGCACTTCCATGGGACGTCTTCTTCTTGCAGATAATTCCAAAGGGGATAACTACACTTCCGCAAAGGATTGTGGAAAATTTCTGAAGACCATCTATCAGATCGACAAGGGTACTGCTACCGATAACAACGATACTCTGGCAGGAGCCGAATATATGTATCGTCTTCTGAAAATGCAGACCAGGAAAAACAAGATCCCGGCTCAGATGCCTTCCGAGGTAAAGGTTGCCAACAAAACCGGTGAACTGGATCACGTAGAAAACGATGCCGGCATCATCTATGACACAGCAAAGGGGATCGACCTGGTAGTCTGTTTTATGTCACAGGATCTTAACGATACCTCTGATGCACAGAACACCATCGCACAGGACAGCCGTGCGATCTATGGATACTACAACGAATAACAAAAGAAAATATCTTTATATTATATTGGTAAGGAAAACATCATGAATCAGACAAAAGAGAAAAAAACAAGATACTTATTATGGCCTGCGCTGCTGCTTCTGCTTCTTCTGCTGGCGCCGGGCAACATTGTCCGTGTGCAGGCTGCTTCTGACCAGACTGCTGTCCAGCTGAAACTCAGTCAGGGTATCCGCCGCTATGATTATGCTTACCAGGTCCTTGATCTGGTAAATCAGGAACGTGCCAAAAAGAACCGGAATCCTGTCACTATGGATAAGAACCTTCTGGAATGCGCCATGACCAGAGCAGAAGAACTGACCGTTTACGCCAGTCATACCCGTCCCAATGGTTCCATCTGTTTTTCAGCCTTTCCTTATTTTGAGGATCCAAGTGAAAATCTTGCGATCAACCAGGGAACTCCTGAAGAAGTTATGGAATCATGGATCGAATCTTCCGGACATTACACGAACATCATGAATTCCAAAAATGTTTCTGCCGGAATCGGCTGCTACTCACAGAACGGTCATCTCTACTGGATCCAGTGCTTTTCTTCTCACGCAACAGAAGCCTGCACACAGCCTGCCAATCAGACTGTGTCACCTGTTATTTCCGTGCTTCCAAAGCTAATAAATATCCATTTCAACGAAGCTTCTCCGATCACATTCACAGAAGAACAGAAAACACTGGCTATCTATATAACCTGTAATGGATTCAGCCCTATGAGTTCCAGCCTTGACCCAGCTTCTTTCACATGGTCAACCGGAGATCCTTCCATTGCCACTGTGGATCAGAGCGGTGTTATCCGACTGAAAAGCAGAGGAACCACTACGGTTTCTGCCACACTGAAATCCTGCCCGGACAAAACACTGTCTGCAGATCTCAATGCATACTATGATCTGGAAAATTCCAGAGAGACTTCTCTGCGCTATACAAGTTCCTGGAACTATACCGGAAGTCCCATTACTTTTTCTCCTGAACTAAAATTCCATGGTCGTACGCTGACTGAGGGAAAAGATTATACGATTTCTTTCTCCAACAATCAGAACAGCGGTGTGGGAACTTTCACGATCACAGGTCTTGGCCTTTATTCCGGAACTCTGACGAATAATTTCGGTATCTGGCAGATCAATCTCTCTCAGGCAGAGATTGATTTTTCCCAGTCCTCCTATCTGTATACCGGAACTCCACTAACTCCGAAGCCCACTGTCACCTGGAATGGTATAACCCTGACAGAAAATGTAGATTATACACTCTCCTGGCATAACAATGCCCAGCAGGGAAACGCTTATGTTACTGTTTCCGGTAAGGGAAATTTCACCGGTGAAAATAATAAATATTTCTACATCGACCTTACCCCGATCACGGAAGCTGAGATTGGTGATATCCCGGATTATGAATATGCTCCTGGCAAAGAATTCAAGCCGGAGCCAACGGTCATATTAAATGGTGTTACTTTAAAGAAAGATGTTGATTATACCCTTTCTTATTATGATAACACCATGGCAAGTTCCAGAACCAACAGACCTCGTGTCCATATAACCGGTATCGGCATTTACAGAAGCGGTTTTTCCAAATATTTCACCATCAATCCACTGAAAATCTCCGGTGAGACCATCCAACTGGCTGATCCAAACTGCAAAAGTGAAAGTGTAACCTCTTATCTGCGAAATAACCTGATCATCACCTATAATGGCACACAACTGACCTCTGATGATTTTCGCATTACTTCTGTATACTGTTCCTCCAGCAATGAGATCCTGGATTTTTCACTTTCCTATAAGCAGAATTATTCCGGTTCAAGGCATATGACATCTATAAAGCTTTGTGATCTTTCGGATATTGCGGAACAGATCTTCAACGGCAATGCAGTAACTCCGAAGCCTACTGTAAAATACGGCTCGGACACGCTTCAGGAAGGCACGGATTATATCCTTACCTGGAAAGATAACGCCAAAACCGGCACTGGCTCCGTAACGGTTACAGGAATCAACAATTATTTTTCAAGTCAGTCCCTGACCTTTAAAATATCCGCTCCGGCACCAACGAGCACTCCAACTCCGAAACCTACTGCTACCCCGACTCCGAAGCCTACTGCCACTCCGACTTCGAAACCTACTGCTACTCCAGTTCCGAAGCCATCCACTACCCCGGCTCCAATGCCATCTGGCACTCCGGCTCCGAAGCCATCCACTACTCCGGCTCCTGTGATCACGAAATTAACTGCACCGTCAATTAAGGCCTCTGCCTCCTGGAACAGCTGTACACTCCGCTGGAACCGTATAAACAATGCCCGGAACTATATTCTCTACAGAAAAACAAATTCTGGGAAATACACAAAGATCAAAACTTTAAACGCAAATACTACTTCATACAAAGACACAAAGATCACTATCGGAAATAAATATTCTTACGTGATCCGTGCAAGCAAAAAAACATCCTCCGGTTATATTTACAGTCCAGTTTCCAAAGCAGTGACTGTGAAACCGAATCTGCTCCGTCCGTCCATAAAGCTTAAAACCCTCAAAGGAAAACAGACCCTTTCCTGGAAAAAGATTTCCGGAGCAACCGGCTATGTCATCTATCAGAAAAAAGGAAATGGTTCCTTCAAAAAAGTAAAAACTATTTCTTCCAAAAATACCAGCTATACATTTAAGACAGCAAAAAATGTTACATATAGCTACAGACTGGTTCCATACCGCACAGTAAACAAGAAGGTAAAGACCGGACCTGCAAGTGCGGTAAAAACCGGAAAAGCAAAATAACAGACTTACCGGATCGGACAAAAAAAAGGATGATGCGTCACCGAAACGCATCATCCTTTTTTCAGTTCTTTTCTTCTCCCTCTTCATAGGATTTTTCCCAAATCTCGGAAAATACTGCCAGCGGACAATCTGTCAGCAGGCACATCAGAAGAAAGCACTCATATGGATTCACTATGTAGATCTCACTCATTTCGCAGCGGGCCAGGATCTCCTGGATTTCCTCCAGGAAATGGCGATATCTCGTATACGGATCATCCTCTGCCATCTCCTGAGAGATCACAAAAAACTCCAGCGTGATCAGATCGAACCGCTCCACCGGAAATTTATGGTTCAGGATATTGTTGATCCTCTGGCGGCTGAAGCGCTTCTGGCTGAAATGCTTTGCCAGAATGGATGCGGACATCTTTTTGAGATTTCCCATTTTATTAATGGGGATCCCGCTGCAGATAACCTTTTCCAGATCCGAAGCACTGATATTCTCAGGCTTCCAGATCTTTTTGCCACCGTTTTCTTCCTCATCTTCCTGATACATGGCTGCAATGATCTTCTTTGCCCGCTCCAGAAGGATCATAAATTCCTGAAAAGCCTGGCTCTTCTCTGATTTCGGATCATCATGTCTCCCTTTCAGAAAAGCCAGATATTCCAGAAGCTTTTCTTCACTGTCCAGACAAAGCCCTGTGCCATACACGATCTCTCCGGTCTTTTTTTCCACCGGAGTCATCTGTTTGTAGGTTTCTTTATATTCCTCCGCTTTATAGTAGCCAAGATGATTCCGGTAGCAATACCAGTAGATCACTTCTTCCGGATTATGAAAATCAAAATCCTGCTCACGAAGCACCCGGGTCAGAAAATCTGAAACATCCTCTGTACTCATCCGAAGTCCGAACCCCAGCAGAAAAACTGTTTCACGCTTCACAGATGCCTGAGTCAGCCAATTATTCACCAGAGAACTCAGCTTGGCTGACGTAGGTGACATGGATTTCGGTGTGTAGGTTTCCTTGAAGGATTCCACAACAATCTCTCTGTAGACTTCCTGCGGTACCTGGGAAAAAGGCTCCTCAAGCTCTGCACGCTCATACACATATCGTTTCAGATAGTCACCAAAGGAAACCAGTTCCATCTCCTTGTAAAGATAATGAAAAATAACATCTGCATCCTCATCCTCAAAGGAATCCAGACTGACAACCTGGCGGAACTTCTGTGCCGCCTTTCTTGTAAATTCAAAGTCCTTCACTGAATCGAAGGCAACTGTCTGTTCAAAATCAAGATCCTGCATTCGATTTCTCATCGCAAATTTTCTCCTTATCCCTTTTCTTACTCCCCGGGTTTATTACCGTCCGGTACTGTGGCGCTCTGCCCAGCGTTTGAGAATATTTTTTTCTTCATAGCCGCTGATCTGTGCAAGGACCAGTGTCACATTATCTCTGCCGCCTCTTTCCAATGCCTGTTCCAGGATCTTACCTACTTTTTCTTCTGCGGTTTCTGTCCCGTCAAGGATCTTCTGAAGCTCCTGATCAGAAAGCATGTCTGTCACTCCATCTGAACAGATCAGATACGAGCTTCCCGGCTGATAACCGATCTCCACGATAGAAGGCTCCAGTGCCATGTTTTCTTCCTGGAAGCCCAGATACTGCGTCAGCGGAGCTTTTCCCAGCATTTTTCCGCCGATCACATGGTCTGTGGAAATCTGCTGGAACTTTCCCTGAAAATGACGGTAGATACGGCTATCCCCAAGGTTGCAGGCATAGATCGCCTTTTCACTGAAAGACAAAAGTGCCATGGTTGTTCCCATGCTTCTGATACAGTTTTCATTGCTGTAGCGACATACTGCCTCATTCATATTTTCGCAGGCTCCTGTCAGAAAAACCACAGGCTCTTTTTTCAAGGTCTTTTTGTTTTCTTCATAGAAGCCTCCCAGCGCTTCCACAGCTGCAGAAGCTGCCATTTCACCGCAGCTTTCTCCGCCCATGCCGTCAAAAACAGCCAGCATTGGAAGCTGCCAGTGCTGTGTATGACCTGCCAGGATTCCGTCAACCCCCTGGTTGTGCACCGGCAGGCGCACTCCGCAGCACCAGAAATTATCCTCATTATTTGTCCTCACCTTTCCGGTGTGACATGTATACGCATAATCAATCTGATAGGCCATTCTTTTTCCTTTCGTAAAACCCCTTCGACATTACTGCTGAAGCTCCACTACAGAATTACTCCAGTATTTGTCTCCCAGTTCTACATATTTGTCGTTATCGCTCTCTTTATCATGAACCTTACCATCTGCATCGATCCATCGGATCAGAAGGCCGTCCTGATAATAAAAATACTGCTTCTCATCTCCGTCCCATACATAAGTATAAAACATCTGCTCGCCCCAGTAAAAATATTCCTCATAAACGCCATCTGCGGAACTGCCGGGATATACAAGTACTTTGGCGATCTCTCCTGATTCATTATAAAAGCGCAGGCGATCCCCCTCTGTACCTTCACGTCTATAGCTGTCCAGAGCATTTTCTATGGTTGTCGCATGGTCACGTATCGTTTCCATTGCCTGTGCGAAACTTTTATCCGAATTGTCTGCAGTACCGAAATTTCCTTTGTTCAGAGCATCAGAATCATCGGAATCTGTATACGAAGGTTCCCCGTTATCCGCAGGTTTCCGTATCGTTCGTACCGCAAGGATCCCGCCGATCAACACAACAAGGATCCCGGCTGTTATAAGCATTCTGAAAATACCTTTCCGTTTCCTTCTGTCATCGTCATTTCCGTCATTCTCTGGTACGGATTCTTCCCACTCCTGGAGATTCTGGTCATGGTCGTCTTCCAGATCTGTGATAGAAGTAACTCTGGGCTTTACAGCTCCGATTTTTCTTATGCCGGGATCTGATTGACGGGAACGTCCTGACGGATAACCGGACAGGCTATCCTTTTCGGATGCTGTTTTTCCGGATGCAGATTTCTGAGGCTTCTGTATTGTGCTCTGAGCCTTTGGCGTATTCCGGGCTGCATTTTTTGCTATTTCTCCGGCTATCGGTTTCTCCGGCTGTATGGATACCGGCACAGGATTTTTACGTGCCTGACGGATCGCATCCGTATTCAGCTGACTCGTTCTTGCCAGCTGTCTGGCTGCACCCTCCTGGAGAAACTTCGGCATGGACTTCGGAACAGGTCTTTCCTCCACTGGTTTCGGTTTCTCATGAACTCCCTGTTCTCTATTTGCCGCTCCATACCGGATTTCTTCCAGTGCTTCCCGAAATTTCTCAGGAGTCTGATATCGTTCTTTTGCATCATACGCACAGGCTTTTAAGATAATGGAGCCGAAAGCCTCTCCTGCATCCACAGGGGGTGGCGGTGTTTCGCCTGACATCCTCCTCGTGAGTGCGTTCTCCTTATCTCTGTATGTGATCAGCTGTTTTTCAAGATTCAGAAACGGAAGCCTGTTATGATTCATCAGTTTATATAACACCAGGCCAAGTGCATAAATGTCCACTCTGCTGTCGTACTGTTCTCCCCTGTACATCTCCGGCGCCATATAGGAATAAGTTCCCTTTTTGGAAAGGGTACTCATGGTTTTTTCCAGTTCTCTGGCGATTCCAAAGTCCCCCAGCTTGAAATCCCCGAACCTAGATACAAAAATATTCTCAGGTTTGATATCCCTGTGGATGATGTGAAGCTGCCCACAGTATTCCAGTGATCTGCAAAGATCGATACCCAGCTTCATCACTTCTTTTTCTGTGAGATTTTTTCCCGCATAATATTCCATGAAGCTTGTGAGATATTCCATGCGGATAAAAATATCCCATCCGATCTCGTCCAGATATTCCATCACCTTGTAATCTTCTACAGATACAATATGGGAATTTCCCCGGAAATACTCCATGGTGCTTACTTCCTGAATGCACTCCTCCACCAGATTTTCAAAATAACCGCGGACAGATTTTTCATCACCGGATTCTGAGCGCACACTGTCCAGCTCCCCTTTACTGGCGGGGATTGTGATTATCTTAATTGCCGAGTAAAAAGAACGTCCCTTCTCAGTTCTCTGAGCTTTATATACTCTTCCAAAAGAGCCTTCCCCGATCTTGCTTACGATCTTCCATTCCGGCCACGGGGAAATTGGCAGTTCCTTGTCCATCGCAATCCCTCCTCTCTCAGAAAATCCCTGCTTATAAACAGAAATCTCCCTCCGGATTTCCGGGGGGAGATTTATTTATATTAGCAAGGTATATCGACTTATTCTTCTACCGGTGCAGTTTCCTCTGCTGTCTCTTCAACAGCAATGGTCTCTTCCTCCGGAGCAGTCTCAGTCTTCTCTTCCTCTACGGAAATTTCCTCTGTATCCTCAGGCTCCTCGGAAGCTGTTTTTACCTCCGGCATTCCTGTGTCAAGACTGATCTCACTGTAACGCTTCATACCTGTACCTGCAGGAATCAGCTTACCGATGATAACGTTCTCTTTCAGACCGATCAGCGGATCGATCTTACCTTTGATAGCAGCCTCTGTCAGGACTTTTGTTGTTTCCTGGAAGGATGCTGCTGACAGGAAGGAGTTTGTAGCAAGGGATGCTTTGGTAATACCAAGCATAACCTGTTTGCCCTCTGCCGGCTGTTTGCCCTCTGCCTCAAGTTTCTCGTTAACTTCCTCAACATCAAGGACATCAACAAGTGTTCCTGGCAGGAACTCTGTATCTCCGTTATCCTCGATACGGATCTTCTTCAACATCTGATGAACGATAACCTCGATATGCTTATCGTTGATCTCAACACCCTGCAGACGATATACACGCTGAACCTCACGAATCATGTAATCCTGAACTGCACGCACACCCTTGATTCTCAGGATATCATGCGGATTTACACTACCTTCTGTCAGCTCATCGCCGGCCTCAAGAACCTGTCCGTCAAGGACTTTGATACGAGAACCGTATGGGATCAGGTAAGTCTTGGAATCACCTGTCTCCGGATCGTTTACGATGATCTCACGTTTCTTCTTAGTGTCGTTGATCGTGGCAACACCTGGGATCTCTGTGATGATTGCAAGACCCTTCGGCTTTCTTGCCTCAAAAAGCTCCTCGACACGAGGAAGACCCTGTGTGATATCTCCACCGGCAACACCACCGGTATGGAAAGTACGCATGGTCAGCTGTGTACCTGGCTCACCGATAGACTGTGCTGCGATGATACCAACAGACTCACCAACCTGTACCGGCTCACCGGTAGCCATGTTCGCACCATAACATTTTGCGCAGACACCAACCTTGCACTTACAGGAAAGGATGGTACGGATCTTCAGTTTGTCGATCGGTCCGCCTGTCTGGTTGCTTACGCCCTCTTTCATGATACGGGCTGCACGCTTCGGTGTAATCATGTGGTTTGCTTTAACAAGGATTTCTCCATCTTTATTCTTAACTGTCTCACAGGAGAAACGTCCTGTGATACGCTCCTGAAGGCTCTCGATCTCTTCTTTTCCGTCCATGAATCCACGAACGACCATACCGGAGATCTCTGCTCTGTTCTCACAGCAGTCCGCCTCACGAACGATCAGATCCTGGGATACGTCAACAAGTCGTCTTGTCAGGTATCCGGAATCGGCTGTACGAAGAGCGGTATCAGAAAGACCTTTACGAGCTCCATGAGCGGACATGAAGTACTCCAGTACGTCAAGACCTTCACGGAAGTTTGACTTGATCGGGAGCTCGATGGTATGACCGGTTGTATCAGCCATCAGTCCTCGCATTCCGGCAAGCTGTTTGATCTGCTTATCGGAACCACGGGCTCCGGAGTCAGCCATCATGAAGATGTTATTGTATTTATCCAGTCCGTCGAGCAGTGCTTTTGTAAGCGCATCGTCGGTCTTCTTCCAGGTATCTACAACCTCTTTGTAACGCTCTTCGTCTGTAATCAGACCACGTTTGAAGTTTCTTGTAATCCTGTCTACCGTTGCCTGTGCTTCGGCGAGCATCTCCGGCTTCTGCGGCGGCACGGTCATATCGGAAATGGATACGGTCATGGCTGCACGGGTGGAGTATTTATATCCGGTTGCCTTGATATAGTCCAGAACCTCTGCGGTTTTGGTAGCTCCGTGTGTATTGATAACTTTTTCCAGAATCTGTTTCAGCTGTTTCTTTGCAACGAGGAAATCAACCTCAAGCGCAAGCTCGTTACCCGGAACCGTACGGTCTACGTATCCCAGATCCTGCGGCAGAATCTCATTGAAGAGGAATCTTCCGAGTGTGGAGCTTACGTTCTGCTGCATTACAGTACCATCTTCCATCTCTTTTTCGCAGCGGATGGTAATCTTGGTCTGCAGGGTAATGTATCCGTTCTCGTATGCCAGGATAGCTTCGTTCATATCGCGGAAGAAGCTTCCTTCGCCCTTCTCGCCCGGACGCTCCTGTGTCAGATAGTAGATACCAAGAACCATATCCTGGGAAGGAACGGCTACCGGACCACCATCGGACGGTTTCAACAGGTTGTTCGGAGAAAGAAGCATGAAACGGCACTCTGCCTGCGCTTCTACAGACAGCGGCAGATGGACAGCCATCTGGTCACCGTCGAAGTCGGCGTTGAATGCGGTACAAACCAGCGGGTGCAGCTTAATCGCTTTACCTTCTACCAGAATCGGCTCGAACGCCTGGATACCCAGACGATGCAGTGTAGGGGCACGGTTCAGCATAACCGGATGCTCTTTGATGACGTCCTCGAGAACGTCCCATACCTGCGGCTCGAGTTTCTCGACCATTTTCTTTGCATTTTTGATGTTATGTGCAGTGCCGTTGGAAACCAGCTCTTTCATAACGAACGGTTTAAACAGCTCGATTGCCATTTCTTTCGGCAGACCGCACTGGTAAATCTTCAGTTCCGGTCCTACGACGATAACAGAACGGCCGGAGTAGTCAACACGTTTACCAAGAAGGTTCTGACGGAAACGGCCGGATTTACCTTTCAGCATGTCGGACAGAGATTTCAGAGGACGGTTTCCAGGACCGGTTACCGGACGGCCGCGGCGGCCGTTGTCGATCAGGGCATCAACTGCCTCCTGGAGCATACGTTTCTCGTTGCGCACGATGATATCCGGTGCACCGAGCTCCAGCAGTCTCTTCAAACGGTTGTTCCGGTTGATGATACGGCGGTACAGATCATTCAGGTCGGATGTTGCAAAACGTCCTCCGTCAAGCTGTACCATAGGACGCAGATCCGGCGGAATAACCGGAACCGCATCAAGAATCATCCACTCCGGACGGTTTCCGGACTCACGGAATGCCTCAACAACCTCAAGTCTCTTGATGATGCGGGCTCTCTTCTGTCCGGTAGAATCTTTAAGACCTGCCTTTAATTCAGCAGACTCTTTTTCCAGATCGATTGCCATCAGAAGCTCTTTGATGGATTCCGCACCCATACCTGCACGGAAGCTGTTTCCGAACTCCTCTCTGGCATCCTGGTATTCTTTCTCGGTCAGAACCTGTTTGTACTGTAATTTGGTATCGCCTGCATCAAGAACGATGTAGTTTGCGAAATACAGAACCTTTTCCAGAGTTCTCGGAGACAGATCCAGGATCAGTCCCATACGGGACGGAATTCCTTTGAAATACCAGATGTGGGATACCGGAGCTGCCAGCTCAATGTGTCCCATACGCTCACGGCGCACACTGGATTTTGTTACTTCTACGCCGCATCGGTCGCAGATTACGCCTTTGTAGCGAATTTTCTTATATTTACCGCAATGGCACTCCCAGTCTTTGCTTGGTCCGAAGATTCTTTCACAGAACAGACCGTCTTTTTCCGGTTTCAGCGTTCTGTAGTTGATGGTCTCCGGTTTTTTTACCTCGCCATGGGACCACTCCCGGATTTTCTCCGGGGAGGCAAGTCCTATTTTGATGGCATCAAAGCTCATCTGGTAATTTTCTTTTTTTGCTGTTTCTGGCATTTGATTACCCCTTTCCTCGCAAAGCGAAGATCTACAAGTTACATGTCATCATCTGAACTTTCATCCAGATCAAGATAAGAGTCTTCTTCTTCATCCTCTTCCACATCTACCATTTCTTCTCCGTCAAATTCTTTCTTGGAGAATCCATAGTCACCAAATCTCTCGTCCTCTCTGTCAGAGTAACGGTCTCCCTCGATGATGTGGTTCAGGTTGGTATCACCGTAATCAACTGATTCCATAATTTTAACTTCGGTATTGTCATCACGCAGTACGCGGACATCGAGTGCCAGGGACTGCAGCTCTTTCAACAATACTTTGAAGGATTCCGGAATACCAGGCTCCGGAATATTGTCGCCCTTGATGATGGCTTCGTATGTCTTCACACGGCCAACCACATCGTCAGACTTCACAGTCAGGATCTCCTGCAGCGTGTAGGATGCACCGTACGCCTCAAGAGCCCAAACCTCCATCTCTCCGAAACGCTGTCCACCGAACTGAGCTTTACCACCCAGCGGCTGCTGTGTAACGAGGGAGTATGGGCCGGTAGAACGTGCATGGATCTTATCGTCTACCAGGTGATGCAGTTTCAGGTAATGCATGTGTCCGATGGTGGTTCTTCCATCAAACGGCTCACCGGTACGTCCGTCGCGGAGCTGTACCTTACCGTCTCTTGCGATATCAACGCCCTTCCACAGTTCTCTGTGATCCAGGTGCTCTTCCAAGTACTGATATACTTCCGGAAGCAGAACATCTTTATATTTCTCGGAGAATGCATCCCATTCCATGTTTACATAATCGTTTGCCAGTTCCAGGGTATCCTGAATATCTTTCTCGTTTGCGCCGTCGAAAATCGGGGTGGATACGTTAAATCCAAGCGCTGCTGCTGCAAGGCTTAAGTGGATCTCCAGCACCTGTCCGATGTTCATACGGGACGGCACACCCAGAGGGTTCAGCACGATGTCCAGCGGACGTCCGTTCGGCAGGAACGGCATATCCTCTACAGGAAGTACACGGGAAACGACACCCTTGTTTCCGTGACGACCAGCCATCTTATCGCCGACAGAGATTTTTCTCTTCTGTGCGATGTAGATGCGGACTGCCTGGTTTACTCCAGGAGAAAGTTCGTCGCCGTTTTCACGGGTAAATACTTTGGCGTCCACGATGATACCATACTCACCGTGCGGTACTTTCAGGGAAGTATCACGTACTTCTCTTGCTTTCTCGCCAAAGATGGCACGGAGCAGACGCTCCTCTGCGGTCAGCTCAGTCTCTCCCTTCGGAGTTACTTTTCCGACCAGAATATCACCGGCACGTACCTCTGCACCGATGCGGATGATTCCACGCTCGTCCAGGTCTTTTAAGGCTTCATCGCCGACTCCCGGAACGTCTTTTGTGATCTCTTCCGGTCCAAGCTTGGTGTCACGGGCCTCTGCCTCGTACTCCTCGATGTGGATGGACGTGTAAACATCATCCTGTACCAGACGCTCGCTAAGAAGAACGGCGTCCTCGTAGTTATATCCTTCCCAGGTCATAAATCCGATCAGCGGGTTCTTACCAAGTGCAAGCTCACCATTGG
>OLRW01001205.1_pt1 | contig 17573 bp, 15 predicted proteins | sample 1672701 | NCBI WGS metagenome assembly OLRW01 (sample SAMEA3136715, study PRJEB25190) | human gut metagenome | biome: human gut; feature: human-associated habitat; material: faeces | place: Austria | collected 2013
GGGCGACAAAAATTGTAGGTATTGCATCCACGACGAGAGTAATTTCTATCCACGCTCTCCGCGAGGAGGGCGACAAAAATTGTAGGTATTGCATCCACGACGAGAGTAATTTCTATCCACGCTCTCCGCGAGGAGGGCGACAAAAATTGTAGGTATTGCATCCACGACGAGAGTAATTTCTATCCACGCCCTCCGCGAGGAGGGCGACGATAGACCGGGGTGCGGTCATCAAGTATGGCGTATTTCTATCCACGCCCTCCGCGAGGAGGGCGACGCCATGCTCTTTTTCTCCGGGTCAAAGCACCGGAAATTTCTATCCACGCCCTCCGCGAGGAGGGCGACGTTCAAGCCGGAACAGTCCTCGGTGCTTCAGGGCCTATTTCTATCCACGCCCTCCGCGAGGAGGGCGACCGGCGGGTCGTACCTCTTTTTGGGCTGACCTTGTATTTCTATCCACGCCCTCCGCGAGGAGGGCGACCGCCGTCGCAGGACCGGCGCGGTACAACGCAAAATTTCTATCCACGCCCTCCGCGAGGAGGGCGACATGATTCCACCGCATCCACAAGCTCCAGCTCTCAATTTCTATCCACGCCCTCCGCGAGGAGGGCGACAACCGGGGTGCCGTCCACGATGTAGATTTTCAAAAATTTCTATCCACGCCCTCCGCGAGGAGGGCGACGAAAGTCAGCACCACACGGTAGCCTTCCCACTCGATTTCTATCCACGCCCTCCGCGAGGAGGGCGACCTGCCGGTTTTCAGCAGATTGCGGTGTTCTGCGGAATTTCTATCCACGCCCTCCGCGAGGAGGGCGACGCGCAGTAAATGCGCTGCTAAGCCCTTTCAAACCAATTTCTATCCACGCCCTCCGCGAGGAGGGCGACCACACCACCACAAAACAGGAGGACAAAAACCATATTTCTATCCACGCCCTCCGCGAGGAGGGCGACTATTAAATGAGGTGTAAAAATGACGACGTTTGAAATTTCTATCCACGCCCTCCGCGAGGAGGGCGACGCTCCTTCTGGCCGCAATACTCCAGATACTCCCAATTTCTATCCACGCCCTCCGCGAGGAGGGCGACTGGAGGGCGCAGTCCACGGCATCAAGACCAAGGATTTCTATCCACGCCCTCCGCGAGGAGGGCGACGGGTCTCCGGGCTGGTTGGTGCTTCGCCAACTTATTTCTATCCACGCCCTCCGCGAGGAGGGCGACAACTTGCCCGCCGTCTTCAAGGCGTTCAGCAAGGATTTCTATCCACGCCCTCCGCGAGGAGGGCGACCGGCGACGTTGACCGGGTAGAGGCCACCATCGACATTTCTATCCACGCCCTCCGCGAGGAGGGCGACGCGCAGCTTTGATTTGAGCCAGCCCATCATCCGGATTTCTATCCACGCCCTCCGCGAGGAGGGCGACAGCCCCGCAGCTATGACGAGATCCTGAACGACCTATTTCTATCCACGCCCTCCGCGAGGAGGGCGACTCTGCAACAACGTCCAGTGCTTCAACCGCTTTCAATTTCTATCCACGCCCTCCGCGAGGAGGGCGACCTACAACGCTGCCATCGTTGTCCGGCTCATGCAATTTCTATCCACGCCCTCCGCGAGGAGGGCGACCAGGATGCCAGCTTGACCTTTTCTGCGGTGTTCGATTTCTATCCACGCCCTCCGCGAGGAGGGCGACCAGAGCGGCTATTGTCGCATACATCGGCGACAACATTTCTATCCACGCCCTCCGCGAGGAGGGCGACTAAACCACTCTCTCCACCGAGAGCACTCGCGGAAATTTCTATCCACGCCCTCCGCGAGGAGGGCGACTTTTCGTTGTCTTATTCACACAACGGACTGTATAATTTCTATCCACGCCCTCTGCGAGGAGGGCGACCACGATGCCGTCAGCGGCGGTCTGCATTTCTTGTATTTCTATCCACGCCCTCTGCGAGGAGGGCGACTTGATGGTGATTCGTGTACCGCCCAGATACTCCGATTTCTATCCACGCCCTCTGCGAGGAGGGCGACAAACCAGCAAAAATTTAACCGCCGAAGCGTATACATTTCTATCCACGCCCTCTGCGAGGAGGGCGACGGATTTTTACTACCCTGTTTTTGCGAATCTGGGAATTTCTATCCACGCCCTCTGCGAGGAGGGCGACCTCATATCCATATACCGGCGCTTTTCCGCCCAATGATTTCTATCCACGCCCTCTGCGAGGAGGGCGACTTTCGATGGTTGAGTTTTGCGAGTTATGTGTAATATTTCTATCCACGCCCTCTGCGAGGAGGGCGACTTTTAATAAGGTGCATAAGACAAACCTCAAATACATTTCTATCCACGCCCTCTGCGAGGAGGGCGACCGTAAATGGCGGAGGCTACAAGATGGGCCTGAAGCGATTTCTATCCACGCCCTCTGCGAGGAGGGCGACGCATACCACCGTTGAGGAGATCGCCTCCCAGTTTATTTCTATCCACGCCCTCTGCGAGGAGGGCGACTACATAATCTTCCAGCAACAAACCGGACTGATAAATTTCTATCCACGCCCTCTGCGAGGAGGGCGACTGCCGATGAGCCGCAGCATATCGAGCCGAATGGACATTTCTATCCACGCCCTCTGCGAGGAGGGCGACCGGTGGACACCCAGAGCGCTGCTCCTCCCGGCTGATTTCTATCCACGCCCTCTGCGAGGAGGGCGACAAGTGTACTACCCGCAACAGCCGCAAGGGCAGTTAATTTCTATCCACGCCCTCTGCGAGGAGGGCGACGCCATGGTCGATGCATAACAAGCAGTTACAACAAGATTTCTATCCACGCCCTCTGCGAGGAGGGCGACAAGCACATCCATGATTTAACCCTCCAAATCAGATATTTCTATCCACGCCCTCTGCGAGGAGGGCGACCTGATCCACGAGATAAAGTGAGGTGAAAAGCATATTTCTATCCACGCCCTCTGCGAGGAGGGCGACCTACAAGACCGTCGCCTTCAACTGGGTAAAGCAATTTCTATCCACGCCCTCTGCGAGGAGGGCGACCTCGGTAGTATCCGATCGCGTGCTGTTTCCAGATTTCTATCCACGCCCTCTGCGAGGAGGGCGACAGCAAAAACAGAGACAAAATCTCTATTTTCAAACAAATTATACAACATTCTGCACGAATTTAGAAGAGCCTTGATTTACAACGGGTCAAAGAGCTATCCAAATCATGCAAAATGACACAAAAATCCGGTGCGAAGGTGCCGGAAAAATACTGAGAACTCGCCCTTCGCACCGGGGTGGGAAACTCAGAACAACAGCAGGCCGTCCTGCTCGAAGGGCGGATGAACGCCGATATGCTCCACCTTGCTCTTATAGCTGTTGCCCAGCTGGTAGAAGCGCAGACTGTCCAGCGCAGGGTCGATGAGAGACGTCAGCTCCGCCTTGAGAACGGCATACTGCGCGGCATCCAGCAGACACTCGAACACGGAGTTCTGCACCCGCTGGCCGTGGTCCACACAGCGCTTGGCGACTTTGCGCAGACGTTTGCGCCCGGCAGGAGTTTCGGTATTGACGTCGTAGGTGATAAGGACCAGCATACACATCCCTCACTTCCAGAAAAATGGCGGGTAAAGCTCCATATCGCCCCGCAGGGTGCGGGCCAGAAGCAGAGCCTGCACATAAGGCACGAGGCCCCACGGAAGCTTTTCGTTCAGGAACGGGTGGGTGATAGTCTCCTGCTTGCGGGTCTGCCACCCGCCCAGAAAGGCGCGGCGGCCCTCATCGGTGAGAAGGACGGCCCCGTTCTCCTGCTTCTGGAAATGCTTCGGCGTCATGATTTTCTGGTTGATGCAGGAGAGCACGAAGCGGTCGGCATAAACTGCACGCAGCTCTTCCATGAGGTCGAGGGCGAGGCTCCTGCGCCCGGGCCGGGCGCGGTGGAGAAAGCCGACGTAGGGGTCGAGGCCCACACTCTGAAGAGCCGCCGTGCAGTCGGAGGCCAGAAGCGAATAAGCGAAAGAGAGCAGGGCATTGGTATTGTCCAGCGGCGGGCGGCGGCTCCGACCGGTGAAGGCAAAATCATCGTGCTGCTGCAGGATGAGTGAATCAAAGCAGTCGAAATACCGCTGTGCCGCCTCGCCCTCCAGACCGCGAAGCTGGTCGAGGTCGTCACACTGCTCGATGAGGGGCAGCGCCGCCGCCAGCTGGGCGCTGGTGCGCTTGAGCTGTTCCACCGGCACCCGCTGGGGGTGGTCGCGGGTGGCCCGTTCCAGCACCCAGCGGGCGTTATAGACTTTGCCCAGGATGAAATTGCGCGCATAGAGACAGCTCTCTGCCTCGCTGTCTGCGATGCGGTACTGGGTCTGCCGCAGCAGGACGTTGCCCCGCTCTTCGCCCACGGCCCGGGCCAGAAAGCGGCCCTGCGGGCTGAAAAAGCTCAAATCGACCCCGAGGCTGGTACATTTACCCATCAGGGCAGGGCTTGCGCCGGGATAGCTGAAGCAGACGATGCCTTCCAGCGTGTGGAGCGGGACCCGGCCAATTTCAGCCTTGTTGCAGAGCAGGACGATGTTCTCCCCCTCGAGGGAAAGATAGGCGTCCTTGTTGAGGACGTAGAGCGTATTCAAAAACTTTCTCATGGCGCGGCCTCCTGCATCTCGTCCAGATGGGCGCGGAGATAGGCTTTCGGGTCGGCACGCTGATACAGCACGGGGAGGCAGAGCTCTTTGAGGGAGCAGGCGTTGCAGTGGGTGCCGGGCTTTGACTTGGGGGTATAGCCCCGGGCAAAATAGGCGTGCATCTCATCGGCCATCTTCTGGGTGGCCTGGCGCAGTTCTTCGGTCAGCGGCACGACCTCCCGCCGCCGCGTTTCCTCGTAGAAGAGCGCACCCTCCGGGATGCTGCACACCAGCATCTCTTCCAGCGCCATGGCCTGTGCGCAGAGCTGCAGCCGATCAGCGTCGCTGGCCTTGGCGCGGCCATGCTTGTACTCGACAGGCATGGGCTTCCAGAGCCCTTCCGTGCTTTGCAGGGGGATGCCCTCCGGGTCGGCCCGGAACTCGACGACATCGCAGTTTCCGCTCAGGCCCAGCCGACGGCTGACCACCTGCATCCCTCGGGTGATGAGCAGGCCGCCGCGCCGTTCGGTCTGGTCTGCGTCATGGCAGCGGGCGTGGTCGAGCTGGCCTTCGACGGTGCGGCGGTTCTCCGCCCACTGCTGTTCCAGATGGATGAGCGCCCACTGGCGGCGGCAGAAGCAGAAGTGCTGGATGCCCGACAGGGGCAGCCAGTCGTCTGCGCCGCCCATCAGGACAGCCTCTCGCAGGTGACTCCTTCCGGCAGAGTGTCTGCCACCGTGACGGTGTAGTCGCGGTAGCTGCGGGCGGCGTCCACATCGGGCTTGCGCTGGACGGCGACGGAGTCGAAGAGCTTATAGGCCGGGGCATTGCCCAGCTCAGAATCGTGCTTGAACACGATGAGCTCCCGCACGGCCATCTTGCCCCGGGCAGCGCTGTGGTCGTTCTCGAACATATTCAGAATGGCAGTCCACAGAAGTTTCAAATCATCCTCGGAGAAGCCGGTGGTCTTCCGGGCGAGGTTGGCCGAGACATAGCCCTCGGCGCGGTAGAGGGCGTAAGGCACGATGTGCTTGCGGCCCATCTCAGTACCCTTCTTCTCGGCATCGGCCTCGGTAGTGATGGCCACGCGGGTGATGGTGACTTCCTGCGGGACGATGGGGTCTACCGACCGGGCAAAGCTCAGCTGGACGGGGCCGCGCACCTGACCGCAGTTCAGCGCACCCTTGACGAAGGTGGTCATGACGGCACCGAAGGTGCGGATGTCGAAGTAGTTCTCACACATATAGTCCCGCAGCTTGGCATCGATGTCGGGGTCGGCCTTTTTGGCAGCTTTCAGGTCGGGGTCGATGCCCAGCGTGCTGATGGCCTCGGCATCGCTGCGGTTGAGGGGAACGCCGTCCTTGATGTAGATACGATAGCCTTTTTCGTCCTCTTTCAGGGTCTCGACATAGTTGCGGATCTTCCGCTTGAGGCAGACATCGGTCACCAGACCGTAGCCCGTCTCGGGGTCGATGCGGGGCATATTGCCTGCATCGGGGTCGCCGTTGGGGTTGCCGTTCTCGACGTCGAACAGGATGACGAAATCATAGCGGTTCTTGATGGGCTCAGACATGGTTTATTCCTCCTCATTCTTTTTGGCGTAGCGTTTCTGGGTCTGGTGGTAGTAGCCGATCTCAAAGGCACCCTGCTCCGGCAGGCTGAGCCGCGCCGGGAAGCCTGTCTCGGGCAGCTGGGCCATCAGCTCGGTGAGCTGTTTGCTGAAATGCACCTCGTTGGGGGTGCTCATCTTCTGCAGATGCTTCTGAGCCAGCTTGACCAGCGTAGGGAAGGCCGTTGCCGGGGTGGCACAGGCCGAGTTGAAGTACCGGTCTTTGATGGTGGCGTTGATGCCGGGATTGGCGACGCTCTGGATCGTCTCCAGCACAGAGAAGAGACGCCCCAGAACATAGGGGACATTGCTGCTTTCGTTCAGGCTCACGGTAAATACCTCCTTGTTGAGCTCGGTGGGGTAGTTGCGGAGATAGTAGGCTTTCAGGATGGCGGCACGGCCTCGGGTGACTTCCCGTTCGGCCCGGATGCGGAGGGTCACGCCGTTGAGCAGAGTGGCGGGGTACGGCCCGCCGGTGAGGATGGCCCGGAGCAGATCGCCCACCAGCTGGGGCGATGGATTTTTGTCCCGGGATTTCTGGTTGACCGTCTCCTGCGCCAGCGCCCAGACCGACAGGTTTTCCCGCTTGTCGAAGGCGGGGCGGGTAATGCTGAGCCGGTCGGCGTGGTCCTGCAGATTTTTGGCAAACTGTCCGAAACTGCTGTGCAGGAAGAACCGGACGGAGAGCCGGGCCGCGTTGGGCGAGATGCCCAGCACATAGAAGTTCTGGTTCGGGTCCAGCTTGTCATCGAGGAAGGAGACGGGGCGTCCCTGAGAAAGGGCTTTTAGTGCGGCGGCAAGGTCGCTTTCCGAGACGCCGCGCGCCTCGGAACCGCCGCAGAAAAACATCAGCATGGCGTTTGAGTAGGCGGGAGCGGCGTTTTCGGCCCAGCAGACGATGGTGGTGTCGCCGATGCGCTGACAGCAGTTCCGGTCAGCCAGCAGCAGATTGAGGGCCGTGGTGTAGGCGAAAGCCGCGTACTCGCTGACAGGGGCGTTGGCACCCTGCTCATGGCCATAGGAGCAGAAAGCGGGCGCGTTGAAGGAGACCAGTGCCGCACCGGCGGCCTGTGCGCCCATCACACCTTTGATGGCGGGGTGGATGCGGGCGATGCCGGCTTCTTTGCCGGTGATGAGGCAGCGGGCCGTCTCGGCGTCGGCATCGGAGGTGTCAAAGGCGGACTGCCATGCGGTCCGGATGTTCTTATCGGTGGTGGCCAGCCAGTGGGCGCCGTCGGGGGATTCGTAGCCGAACACAAGGTTCGCGTTGTTGTTCAGGTCGGCCCACTGCCCTGCCAGCAGCGGGTGGGTGGGGGCTGTATCCGGCTCCCAGCTGTCAAAAAAGGCGAGGATGGCTTTGGCGGCAGGGGAGTCCACACCGTCGAGCACCTTGTGGTGGAGGGCGGCACAGGCCTCGAAGCACTGGCGGGAACGCTCGGGCTTGCCCTTTTCGTCTGCGCCCAGCAGATAGGACGTATTGTCGCACAAAAAGTTCGCGGCGACGCCGGAGGCGCGCTTGACCCGGTGGGGGACAGGAAGCTCACGGGGGGCGATGACGGTCTTTTTGCCCTTGGGGACTTCCTGCCGCAGGTCGTTGAGGGCGAGGAGCTGGCCGTCGGGGCCGAGGCGTAGCTCGTAGCTGACCTTGAAGCGGCTGTCCCAGCCGGGGGCCTCCACCTTGCCCTGCTTCAAGAGCTGTTCATAATAGGCGGTGAGTGCTTGGAGTATCATGTAAACACCTCCACGTCCCGGCATTCCATCACGCCGTCCACCAGCTTTGCGCGGAAGAACTGGCTGCGGATGTTGGCCGAATCAGAGTAATCGAGGCTGTGGAGCATGAAGCCGAGGTCCTGCGTGACCTTCAGCGCCGGAATGCTGCCGCCCGGCCATTCCCGGAAGTTAGCCGGGAACTCCCGGCACCCGAAACAGGGCTGGTGATAGCACTGACCTTTGCGCAGGCGTCGGCGCAGGATGTCCTGGAACTTGCCGGGATTGTCGCTGGGGGCGGCCTTGTCCGTCAAATCAAAGTGGCACTCGATGACGTAGTGGACGTCCTGCAGGACCATCGCGGCCCGCTGCTGGATGTCCTCCGAGGTGTAGAGCACCGGCGGCGTGCCGCCTTTGGCCGCACTGAGGGCGGCGGAGGACAGCAGGGTGGACTTGACCTCGTTGCGCCGGATGTTGGTGAACCGGATGGGCCGCTGGGTGTATTCCTCGGTGGACGCTTCATCCTCGGGGTCAAGGCCGAAGGGCTTGAGCAGATAGATGCGGTCAACCGTATAACGCAGCCCGGGGTGCCAGTAGATGGCTTCCACAAGGCCCCGCGCAGCGGATGGAGTGATCATGTCGTAGCTCACACGCTCGGTCTTCATTTCCGGACGAGTGAAACAGGCATAGTCGCCCCACACCTCAATGAGCATGGACATCAGCATCGCCTCCTTTCCGGGTGAAGTTGAATTTTCAGACTAAGATGAATGTTAGCCATTGCAACCACCTCTTCACTGTTTTGCTTCATTTATTTGATAATCGGATATGTCTCTATATCCTTTCTGAGCTTAGTATATTCTTTTTCGAAAGCGCTGTCAAGGAGTTGTGAGGAATTATCTGGAAAATGTTGAAAAAAAGTTCGTTTTTCCGTATACTGTTGGTGTCGTTGGAGGTTTGGATGCCTCTGATGAGGATTGAAATATTTAATTGATGTCGGAGATGTCAAGGGGAAGCGGCAAAGCGGCGTATGCTTTGCCGCTTCTCTCTTTTTAGAAGTAAAGGCCGATGCCCGTCTCCACATCCATGGCAAGGCCGGTCTTTTCACTGTAGCAGCTGGTGTCGGTGAGGATGGCGGAACCATCGGGCCGCAGTTCCAACGCCCCGGCGGCGTCAAGCTTGTCGAACTGATCCTTATAGCAGGAGACACTGTAAACGCCCAGCTTCCGCAGCAGCGTCCGGGTAACATGACCGCTGCGCAGCTGTTCACAGAGGGCTGCGCCCTCGCCGACGGGCAGATAGACCGTGCGGGCAGCGTTCTCGATGAGGCGGAATTCCTCCGCCACCTGTGCAAAGGGGAACTGGCAGCCCCGGATGCCCCGGAGAAAGGCATCCAGAATGCCGTGCTTGTCCACGGCGTCGGGGCCGCGAAGGTCGGAAAGCTCGTTGAAGTAGAGCTGAATGGCCCGGGGCGTGTCCAGTGTGTCCTGATGCCGGGCGGTGTAGTCCAGCGCGCTGACGTTCTGCCTGAGCATCTGGGGCGTGGAACACTCGTCCAGCCGGAACCGGTAGACGATGCTTTCCTCTGCGCCCCGCCGTCCCTCGCGGTTGCAGCGCCCGGCAGTCTGTAAGAGCGAGTCAAGACCGCACTGCTCGCGGTAAGCGACGGGAAAATCCACGTCCACGCCCGCCTCGATGAGAGAGGTGGACACCACCCGGCAGGGCAGACCCTCTTTCAGCCGCTGGCGGATGTCGTCCAGCTGACGGCGGCGGTCGGCGGCGCAGAGCAGGGTGGTCAGGCAGTAGCTGCCCTCGGCGGGCAGAGCAGCGTAGAGCTGCTGGGCCGTCTTGCGGCGGTTGACCACGCAGAGCACCTGCGGGTGATTTGCCAGCCGGGAGGCGAACTCCTCCTGCGGCAGGGTGCCGAGGTCTTGCAGTGTGGTGCGCCGGAGCACTTCGTAGAGGCGGGCCGCGTCGGGCGTGATCTCCTGCGGGTGGAGCTCAGGCGCAAAGCGCTGGAACAGCGGCTCAAGGGCAGGCTGGGTGGCCGTGCAGAGGATGGCCGTGGAGTGGTAATGCTGGATGAGCTGGGCGATGGCACTGACGCAGGGGGCAAGGTAGTCGCCCGGGAGGGTCTGCGCCTCGTCGAAGATGATGACGCTGTCGGCGATGTTGTGGAGCTTGCGGCAGCGGCTGCTGCGGTTGGCGTAGAGCGACTCGAAGAACTGCACCGCCGTCGTCACCACGACGGGGGCGTCCCAATTTTCGCTGGCCAGCATCTGGCGGTACTGGGCAGGGGTCAGGTCGTCCTGCTCAACAGTCTTGTACTCGGCGTTGGAGAAGTCGGCCAGAACATTTTCTGCGCCCAGCAGGCTCGAAAAGACGGCGGCGGTCTGGTCGATGATGGACATATAAGGGATGACGTAGATGACCCGCTTCATCTTCTGGGCGGCGGCGTGCTCCAGCGCAAAGGCGAGGGAGGCAAAGGTCTTGCCGCCGCCGGTGGGTACGGTGAGGGTGTAGAGCCCCTGTGGGCCGTGCGCGCCTTTCTCGAGGCAGGCGCGGAGGACGGTGTTGCGCTGGACGCTGACGGGCGAGGGCGATTCGGCCCTGAGATAACGCTGCGCCTGTGCGGAAACGATGTCCCGCAGTGCGGCGATGTCCGTGCCGCTGCCCCGGGGTGCGGCCTTGCCGTCCATGAAGGTCTCGGTGTCGATGAAGTCGGCGTCCACGAGGCAGGAGTAGAGCATCCGGGTAAAGAACGCGAGGCTCAGCGGGTCGGCGCAGGCCCACGCGGGCGGCGTCGAGGCGGGGAGCGTTACTTCCTGCCAGCTGTCGTAGGGGGCTACCGGCTTCTTGCTCCGGCCAAACAGGGTGGCGTCGCCCGGGTCATCGGCGGGGCTCCCGCCGTCGGGCAGGCCGCTGTGGTGTCCGGCCACGGCAAAGGCGGCGTGGGGATGGTGGCGAACCCAGGCCTCCTGCGCCCCGGCGGTGGAGTGGTCCACCTTGGGACCGCCTTTGAGCCGCAGCTGGAAGGCGTCGCTGTATTTGCCGACATCGTGGAGCCACGCGGCAAATTCGGCCTCGCTCTGCGCCCCGAAGGGGGCTGCGAAGGAACCGGCCAGTCTGGCAGTGCCGGCGAGATGGTCGTAGACGGTCTGGGTGCGGGTGCCGTCCTCGCTGATGTGGGCAAGACGTGTGGAGTGCTCCATAAAATGACCTCCTGACTCTGGTTTGCAATAAGGATACGCTTTTCAAAAAGCGTCTGTCAACAAAACGCGCTTTTCGACGAAAAATTCTGGGACTTTGCATAAAAAAGCAGACGGAAAAATCTGCAATGTGACAAAGACGAAAGAAACGAGTTTTTCTTGTTTTTATGATAATGCAAATAATGTCCAATAAACTGGACTTTTTCTGATTTTTCAGGCAAAAATGAAAAGAGAACTGCGTTTTCAGTACTGCGGGAGGAAGACCGCCCATCAGCAGAGAAAAAATGAAGATGTTGTGTACAACAACACCGCATTAAGATGGAATTAAGGCAGAGTTAAGAAAACTGCAAGAAAAGTGCTGAGTTATTCCATCTTGGAATGGACTTTCGGGAAAATCAAGGCGAATATCCCCCTTTTCATTTGCTGAAATCTGTTGTATTATGAATAACGGATATGGAATCAGAGAAAAAAGCGCCGCGATGAAGCGCAAACAGGAATGATAAGAAAAATAAAGGGCAATAGGGGGAGAGCTACGATGGACGAAAAAGATTACGAGCTGCTGCACGCGCTGGACGAGACGCGCAACATCACCCACGCAGCGGACAAACTGTACATGACCCAGTCGGCACTTTCCAAGCGCATCAAGGCACTGGAACAGGAGCTGGGGGTGGAGATCGTCCTGCGCTCGCGGCAGGGCATCCGCTTCACGCCGGCAGGTGAACAGGTGCTGCTCCACAGCGCCGCAGCCGCCCGCGAGATGGAAAAGATGCGCCGCCAGCTGGCTTCCATTCGGGGCGAAGCCTGCGGCACCCTGCGAGCAGGTATCTCGGTGAACTTCTCCTACTACCGCCTGCCCGAGGTGCTGACGGAATACCACAAAGCCTACCCGAAGGTACGCCTCGACATCGCTACCGGCCACAGCCGGAACATCTACCAGCAGATGCTGGACTCTTCGCTGGACGTGGCAGTGCTGCGGGGCGAGTATCCGTGGGACGGCACCCAGTTCCTGCTCTCGCAGGAGAATATCTGCCTGATCTGCAGCGAGGAGAACAAGGACAGACCCATCTCCGATTACCTTTATATCGACCACAGCAGCGACGCCACCATCAGCGCCCAGATGGCCCGCTGGCGCTACGAGAACGGCGTGACCAACGATGCGGGCAATTTTGTGGTGGATAACATCATGGTCTGCCGCGAGATGGTGGAGCGCGGCCTCGGCTGGGCGCTGATGCCGGAAGTGGCGCTGGATAACTTCAAAGGATATGTCAAGCCCTGCACCTTCGAGAACGGTGAGCCCTTCGTCCGGCGCACCTATATTTTCTGCCAGAGAGACGCAGCCGCCCTGCCGCAGGTGCAGCTCTTTATGGACATGCTCAAAAAGCACCGCTGAGAGGAGAAAAACATGGAAACGACTGTTTCGCTGGTCCAGATGCTGGATGCACGGGAGCGCCGGGTGCAGCATCAGCAGGAGCTGCTGGCCCAGTATCACAAGCCGCTCATCTGCTTTACCATGAATATCTGCGGCCCGATAAAGGATTCGCCCCTCATCCGGCGGGGCTTTGCGCGGGGGCGTCAGCTGCTGCGCCAGCAGTTTCTGCGGGCAAAGCTGACGCCGCTGTATCAGGACGCCGTCCGGGAAGTGACCGGGTGCGAGGCGTTCTATGTGCTGGACGCCGACCCGCTGACCATCAAGAAATTTACCACCGACATCGAGGACGCCACCCCGCTGGGGCGGCTGTTCGACATGGACGTCATCCGTCCGGACGGCCTCAAAGTGGACAGAGAAGAGCTGAACCTCGAAGGCCGCCGCTGTCTCATCTGCGGCGGGCCTGCTAAGGTGTGCAGCAGCCGCCGCATCCATACCGTGGCCGAACTGCAGGAAAAGACGACGGAGATCTTGACCGAGGCCCGGGACGCGCAGGACATTGCCGACGCGGCCCGTCTGGCCGTCCGCGCCCTGCTCTACGAAGTGACCACCACCCCGAAGCCCGGCCTTGTGGACCGGCGTAACAGCGGAAGCCATAAAGACATGGACGTCTTCACCTTCATGGACAGCGCCGCGGCGCTCTATCCCTATTTTGAAGCCTGCGCCCAGACGGGCCGCGAGACGGCGGAACAGCCTGCGCCCGAGACATTCGCGGCCCTGCGGCCTCTGGGTTGTGAGGCCGAGGGCGAGATGCTGGACGCCACCGGCGGCGTCAACACCCACAAGGGCGCGGTCTTTTCGGTGGGCATCGTCTGCGCGGCGCTGGGACGCCTCGACCGCTCCCTCTGGGCCGAAGCAGCCCGCGTTCTGTCAGAAGTATCCGCAATGACGGCGGGCCTGACCGAGAAGGATTTTGCAGGCGTCACTGCCGAGAACGCCGCCACCGTGGGCCAGAAGCTTTATATTCAGTACGGTATCACCGGTGTGCGGGGGCAGGTGGAAGCTGGACTTCCCACGGTGCTGAATGTCGGTCTGCCGGTGCTGGAAGAGGGCCTTGCCAAGGGCTACGACTTCGACCGCGCTGGCGGCGGCGCACTGCTGGCCATCCTGGCCAACAGCACCGATACCAACATCATTGCCCGCTCGAGCCGGGAGCGTCAGCTGGCCCTCACCGAAGAGCTGAAAGCCCTTCTCGCCCAGACACCTTACCCGGATAAAGATGCGCTCGCGGCACTGGATGACCGGTTCATTGCGGAAAATCTCTCGCCCGGCGGCAGTGCCGACCTGCTGGCGCTGACCTGGCTGCTCCATTTTGTTACTACTGAGGGGAATATCGATGAGTGAATATACCATTTCGCAGGTCTGTCCGACCGATAAAACCGTTCTGGCCCAAATCGACACACTGCTGGGTCAGGAGGACATCCGCCGCGACGGCAATCTGGACTACATCTGCGCCATGTTCGACGAGGAATACAACGTCATCGGCACCGGCAGCTGCTTCGGCAACACCCTGCGGTGCTTCGCCGTCAGCAGCGCCCATCAGGGCGAGGGTCTGCTGAACCAGATCATCACCCACCTCATCGAGGTGCAGTGCGCGCGGGGGAATATGCACCTGTTTCTCTACACCAAGGTAAAAAGCTCCAAGTTTTTCGGCGACCTCGGCTTCTACGAGATCGCCCGGGTGGAGGATACCCTTGTCTTCATGGAGAACCGCCGCGACGGCTTCGGGGCTTATCTGCGCGATCTGGAAAAGACCAGGACCGAGGGCAAAAGTGCGGCCCTCGTCATGAACGCGAACCCTTTTACCCTCGGTCATCAGTATCTTGTGGAAAAAGCCGCTGCCGCCTGCGACACGCTCCACCTGTTCGTGGTCAGTGAGGACGCCAGCCTCGTGCCTTTTGCCGTGCGCAGGAAGCTGGTGGAGGCGGGCGTGGCCCATCTGCCGAATGTGGTGCTCCACGACAGCGGCCCCTACATCATCTCGAATGCCACCTTTCCCAGTTACTTCCTGAAGGATGAGGCAGCTGTCATCGACGGCCACGCCCGGCTGGACCTCGCCGTCTTTACGAAAATCGCGGCGGCGCTGAACATCACTGCCCGCTATGTGGGCGAGGAGCCTACCAGTCAGGTGACGGGGCTTTACAACCAGATTATGTGCGAGCAGCTGCCCAAAGCGGGTATCGAGTGTGTCGTTGTACCCCGCAAAGAAGCAAACGGAAAGGCCATCAGTGCTTCCACCGTCCGCCAGTGCCTGCAGAGCGGCGACTGGGATACCCTCGAGACGCTGCTGCCCAAGACCAGCCTCGACTATTTCCGCAGCCCGGAGGCAGAGCCGGTGCTGGCACGCATCCGCAATGCGGGCAATGTCGTGCATTACTGAGAAAAACTTCCTCTCTCTTTGTGGTCATGACAACAGAAATAGGACGAAGCATCTGTTATAATAGGCCCATCAAGAAAAGGAGAGTGTGGATATGATACGTAAAATCATTCATATAGACGAAGAAAAATGCAATGGCTGTGGTGCCTGTGTCACTGCCTGCCATGAGGGTGCCATCGGCCTCGTGAACGGAAAGGCCAAGCTTATGCGCGACGACTACTGCGACGGCTTCGGCGACTGCCTGCCCGGCTGCCCCACCGGTGCCATCACCTTCGAGGAGCGGGAGGCCGCTGCCTACGATGAGCAGGCTGTGCTGGAAAACAAACAGAAAAAGGCTGCTGCCGCTGCCGAAAAGCCCGTCTTCCACGGCTGCCCGGGCAGCGCTATGCGCCAGTTTGACCGCCAGCAGGCCGCACCGGCTGCAGCTCCTGCCGCCGCCCAGCCCTCGCAGCTGGCCCAGTGGCCCTGCCAGATCAAGCTCGTGCCGGTGAATGCACCCTATTTTGACGGTGCCAAGCTGCTTATCGCCGCCGACTGCACCGCCTACGCCTACGCGAACATCCATCAGGAGTTCATGCGCGGCCATGTTACCCTCATCGGCTGCCCCAAGCTGGATGCCGTGGACTACAGCGAGAAGCTGACCGAGATCATCCGCAATAACGACATCAAGAGCGTTACCGTCCTGCGGATGGAGGTGCCTTGCTGCGGAGGTCTCGAACACGCCGCCGTCACTGCCCTCAAGAACAGCGGCAAGTTCATCCCCTGGAATGTCGTCACCTTCTCGGTGGATGGCCGTATCCTCGACCGGTAAATAATCGCAAACAAAAAAGCAGACGCTGCACAAAGCGTCTGCTTTTTTGTATCATTCAGTTTGTAGTCTGGGCGGCAGACTGTATCATCTTCCAGACAGACTCGACGCTCTGGCGTATCTGAGCCAGCGTGGCGATGTCCTCGTCACTCATCCGGGAAGCCGGGGGAGAGAGCACCGTCTTGGCAGAGGTCACCGTGCCGGTGAGCTGGATGTAGACGTTGTGGTCCGGGATGGTCAGCAGCACATGGATGGGCGTGGTCTTCGAGAAGAGAGCGTCCGTCGAAAAGCCGAGCACGAGGGTCGTGCCGTCGGCTGCGGCGGGGAACTGATAGTAGCGGTAGCCGTCCCGTGCGGCGGAAGGAGAGACTTTTTTCAGCCCCTTGAGCGAGAGGGTGAAGCCGGAAAGCTCCTGCAGCTCGACCTTGTTCGTCTCGACGCCCAGCACGGCGGAAGCCTGCGTCTGGGAGATGTAGTCTCCGAGGCTCCACTCGGGCAGAAGAACGCTTGCGATGGAGAGTTTATCGGTGACAGCCTGACGCAGAACGGTGTAGAGCTGCCCGATGTCGAAGAGCGTCTCTTCCGAGTCGATATAGACCCGGGTGAAGGGAGACGTCTTGACGGAGTCGTCTTCGTTGAGCTGGTAGAAGGAAAGCTGCAGCTTTCCGGGCGCATACTGCCCACTGACGCTGCCGCTGGAAGCGTTCACCCGCTCGAGGATGTTCAGCAGCGGCGGCTTATCCGGGCTGTTGGGCGTTATCTCATACCGGAAGGTGAAGGATGCACCGGTTTGCAGAGCCGAGATTTTGCTGTGCAGCTGGAAAAAGACCACGCCCACAGCGACCACTACGGCCACCAGCACGACCGCTAAAGCAACAAAAAGCGGATTGACACGTTTTTTTGGAGATGCCATCTGCAAGACCTCCTGTCATAGACTCTATGATTATAGCATACGAGCAGGTGGACGAAATGTCAAGCCGGAACTTGACGTTATCAGACGGTCAGCGTATACTGTCTGATACATCTTATATAAGGTAAAAGGAGGCAGAGATGAAAATAGCGATACTTGGTACCAGCGGCAGCGGGAAATCCACGCTGGCAAAGCGCCTGGGGGAGAGATACGACCTGCCGGTGCTCCATATGGATACCGTGCATTTCCTGCCCGGCTGGGTGGAGCGGCCCTTCGCCGAGGAAGAAGCCATTGTCCGGCAGTTTCTCGACGAGAACGCAGGCGGCTGGGTCATCGACGGCAATTATAGCAAGACCTGCTATGCCCGTCGGCTGAAAGAAGCGGATAAAATCATCGTGCTCTGGTTTTCACCGCTGGTCTGCCTTTGGCGGGCGATACGGCGCTGGCAGCAGAACAAAGGCCGTGTGAGGGAGTCGTCTGCGCCCGGGTGCGAAGAGAAGATCGATGCCGAATTCGTCCGCTGGATCCTCCACGATGGGCGCACGAAGCAAAAGTGGGCGAAGATGGAGAGAATCGGGGAAAAGTACCCGGAGAAATATGTATTGATTCGGAACCAGCGGGAGCTGGATGGGTTCTTAAAGGAACTTTGAACTGGTTCTCGCGCCGGTGGCGCGGGGGCAGAGCGCTTTTGCATTGGGGCTAAGTTCTCTTTTGCGTGCCAAAAGAGAACCAGAAATGGTTCTCGCGCCTGTGCGCGGGGCAGAGCGCTTTTTCATTAAGGCTAATTGTTCTCTTTTGATGTCAAAAGAGAACCAGAAAACCACCAGCGATTTCGACGCGCTGGATCCACGAGAAAGGGGCTGCTCGCCCCTTTCAGACCCCGAAGGGGAAGTCGAAACGGAAAAAAGCTAGTCGCTGCGCTTAACGCTTTTTTCTCGTTTCTCC
>OLRW01001206.1_pt1 | contig 17565 bp, 15 predicted proteins | sample 1672701 | NCBI WGS metagenome assembly OLRW01 (sample SAMEA3136715, study PRJEB25190) | human gut metagenome | biome: human gut; feature: human-associated habitat; material: faeces | place: Austria | collected 2013
ATGCCCCCTGTTTTCCGATATTATACTCATATTCCAGCACATCTTCCTTCGTATGCATCTTCCTTTGAAGCTCAGAAATCTGCAGCCCTTCGCAGATATCTACCTGACAGGAACTTTCAACATGTTCCTCTATGATCTGTTCCACTGCTCCGGAATATGCACCATCAGAAGCCAGGAAAAAATTCTCGCTGGAACGAATCGCCCGATAGGTATCCATCCTGGCATCACAGTACAGACAGTCTGAGAAGTTACTGCCATGCTGATTAAGCAGCTTTAACAGCTGATATCCCTGATTCCTTTCTGCTGTAGCCTCTTCCCGTTTCACATGATTTTTATTGATATACATGTTTTTGTCTGCGCAGTTAAACAGTTCTCTCATTGTACTCCCGGGAAAATCACCGGCCAATGCAAATCCCACCGCATAACTTAAGGGTGTATCCGGATACACTCTGGATTCCTCTGTCATATCTCTGCGCACCTTTTCAAGACACTGTGTCATTTGTTCCCTGTCCAATCCATGGGTAACTGCAAGAAATTCATCTCCACCTGCTCTTCCCACAAACTGCTCAGCCGGCATGGAATCCCGCAGGCAGATAGCAAATCTACGGATATAGGCATCACCGGCTTCATGTCCTCTGCTGTCATTAATACGCCGGAGATTATTAAGATCAAAACTGCAGACACCGGTATCTGCATCCGGTTCTTCCTCACTCAGTAATTCTTCACATTTATTTTTGTTCGGAAGTCCCGTCGCATCATCCAGATATACCTTTCGCTGCAGCAAACGGTTCATTGCAGCATATTGTATTGCTTTGATAAACTCATATCCGATCAATAGCATCAATACAACAATATCTGCCGTGATATATTTTTCAAGCAATGATAAGGATGTGGCTTTTTTCTGCGAATATTTTTCGGCCAGACCTGTTGCTTCATCACAGATTACAAAGAAATCCTCACTTCTGGATATAATATCTGTTTTTTCATATCCTTCAGACCGCCCCAAACAGATTTCTTTATACAGATCAGAAAATCCCTCGTCCAGTTCCTGCATTTTATTCTGAAAATCCGTATCATTCAGATATACCAGATTCAGTTTCGTATTTCCATTGCGCAGACCATCAATGAAAGACCTTACCTCCTGGATCATTGCATCGTCCTGTTCCCCGGCAACCTCCAGCTTGATGATCCTCTGTGTCTCTCCACGAACTAAACCAGTATAATTTACAATACGGGCCGTTCCCTGAATATCAGAAACAATTCTCATCATTATAATAATAAGGATAGCCAGAATAACTGCCAGAACACCAATACTGACCTGAATAATAGTGGATTTCTTTTTCTTATTCTTTACTTCAGACATGCTCCTCCCCCTTCTTGTTCTATTCTGTAAAAAATGACCTGAATGAACCGATATCCCAGATATCCTGATATAGCGCCTGCCAGAGCTCCGCCAAGAACATCTGTGGGATAATGCACATATCTTTTCTCCCATTTTTTCAGCATATGCATTATTTTACCCTACTTTCTCCTGTATGCCTACTCAAATTTTAATGTATTTACTATAAATGAGCAAGTTCGTGATTTTACATAAAAAGAAAGACACCTTAAATCGTTCATGTTGTATAATGAAAGTGACGAAACACACATTGCAACATTCACGAAAGAAGGTGCCTCTCGCAAATTCTTAAAATATAAAACAAAAAATACACCCCTGTCTTACCCTTAAACAGGAGCGTATTCTACATTTCTATTTTTTTATCTCCTCTGTCTCGATAATAAACCGTACACTTCCGCTCTGCCCTTCGTAAATCCCTCCAAAGTTCTGGTACTCGGCATCTACTTTTTTAAGACCTCGTATCTTTGTTGTCAAATTTGTCAGGTCATCACCTGCAAGGTCGGTTAATTTCTGAATGGCTTCTTTATCAAACTCTGCAAATCCTTCATCTAAAGCTTTCATCCCATCTATCAATGCCTGATAACCACTGTCGAGAGCACTTCCGGCACTGCTTAACTGGTCTGTTCCTTCACTTAAACTCTGACCGCCCACGTATAGCTGACCGATTCCATCTGAAAATGCACTGATTCCGGTGTTTAACTGACTGCTTCCTTTAGCAAGCTGCTCGGCTGCATTTTGAATCGTCTCCATTCCTTCCTGCAAGGTCTGCATCTGTTCCGGAAGTCCTCCAAGCAATTCCGCTGCTTCTCCAAGTGCCTGCATCTGAGCCTGCATATCCGTCAAAATCGCTGGAAGGGCACTGGTATCCACGCTTAAATCCGGAATATTAAGTTCCGGAATCGAAAGCAGGGTCTGCACTGCCTCTTCCGTTTTTTCTCTGGCTTCTTTTGTCAGCTCGGTATCCTTAGCATTTTCCTTTAACTGGGTTTCCAGACTGCTCTTTAATCCCTCTTTTAAAATTTCCTGTTCTTCTTCACTTAAGGAAGTTTCCTGCATCGTCTCATTAAGAGCTGCCTCTACTGCCGAATCTATCTGTGCTTCCCTCTGCACCTTCGCATTATCTTCAATTGCATCCCAGTCAATCGCTTCCAGTGTATTTTTAACAGTTTCAATAGTGGTCTGAATGGTTGTCTGATAGGTCACTGCCTCTGTCACAAAGTTTCCAGCCGTTTGAAGCTGAGTCTGTAATTGAGTCAGTGCTGTATTTAATTTCTGACCATCTGCCACTAATGCGACCATTGCATTTTCTACTCCGCTAAAATCAACCCCACTCTGACCGGAAGCATTTCCGAATGAAATCGCTGACAAGCTGTTTGAAAATTGGCACAATCCGTCTGTTAATGCCTGAGCTCCGCTTCCAAGCGCCGTCTTGTTTTCATTTAATACCTGCATTCCACTCTTTAAGGCATCCACTCCTTCTTTTAAAGAGTCAACTCCGCTTAGATACTGCTTCATATACTCATCATAGGTTTTCATTCCATCTAAAAGCTTGCCACTGCCGTCTTTTAATTTTCCTGAAGCCTCTTGAATTTTATCCATGTTATCGGAAGTTTCATCCAAATCATCGAGATTCTCTTCATCTAAATCACTCAAAAGTCCAGAAGAAAATACCGTCGCTGTAAAATCCAGTTCAAAATCCGTTACATCTGCTGTCACTTCCACATATTCCGGAAGCTCAATATCTTTCGTCAGCTCAGAATCGGAGAGATTCAGATTTTCGGAAAGTCCGGGGCAGGCATATCCAATAATCAAATTCTGTCCATCCAATGAAATAACTTTTCCATTTTTTACTTCGATATTTGTTGCATTATCCTCTGATAAAAGCAGGGCAGAAATCGCTGCAAACGGAACAGGAAGTTCCACTTTTTTTCCATTTACATTCGTCTCTTCTTTGGTATGATTTTCATAATCAAAACGAATCTTAAGTGAGCCGCTTTTTCCTGCCAGCTCTTTTGGAGTAATTTCTTTATCATCCAGAAAATAGCTGATTTGAACTGTTACCGGAAGTTGTTCACTGCTCTTTCCTTCATATTCAATGTCTTCTCCCTGATTGTCCCAGAGAATTGTTCCATCCGATTGTCTGGTATATTCTTCGTCCCCTTTTATATTTTTGATATCGGTCAGATTCGAATAATCCTGAATCTTCTTCTCATTTTTATTTTTTAAAACTGTATTTACGGTAATCTCATTTACTGTTCCGTCCGCGTCTGCCTTTGCATATACCGTTTCTGTTTTATCTTTTTCTTCATCGGACTGCTTCTCACTGCTTTGTTCTTTTGTATCATTATCATTTTGAGACTTTGTTTCCCCCTGTGTATTTCCAGAGGTTTTATCCACATTTTCCTTATCGGAAGAGTTATCCACACTGCAGGCAGTCAGTCCAAGAACCACAGCCGTTCCGATTCCAAGAGATTTTTTCCACAATGCATTTCCTATTTTCTTTTCCACTTTCTCTCCCACCTTTCACTCTACATTTTTTAAGGCTTCTTCCATCGGAATCTTCCGCACTTTCCGATATTCGATGACTGCAACTACTGCGTAGGTTAAAATTCCGATTGCAAACATTTCCGGAAACAGTGTCGGACTTACATAAAATGGAATCCATCCGCTCATACTTGTCATCATCTGACAAAAAATGATTTCCATCAAATTTTTTTCCAGCGGAAGCGTAATAATCAGAAGCAGTGCCGTTACAATCGAAGTTGGTATAATATAAAGTCTTGCAATCTCTGCATTGCTGTAACCTAAAATTTTTGCCATTGAAATCGACTGCGCATTTTTCTCAATGACAATCTTAGAAAGCAGATAGATGACAACCATAAAGATGACAATCGCAAAACCATCCACCATATACATCATGCTGCCCATTGATACAGTAAGCTGTCTTGAAATCTTCGTTAAACTTTCCAAATCAATCACAGACGAAATATATTTTTCATCAATATCTGTAATTTCACTGTCTGATAAATATCCGCTGAAATAATCATTTCCCAAGTCAAAGGTTCGGTTCAACTGTTCGATTGGCATAAATATGCATAAACCGCCCTCATAATCATAAATTCCGCCTACCGTAAATTCATACTGCGTATCTTCATAGCTTTCTCTTAATGTTATCACATCGCCTTTTTTCACTTTATACTTATCAGAGTACGCTTTGGAAACCAGCACTTCGTCTCCATCTGTATCTTCAAGTGGAATGTAACAGCTGTCCGACTTTACTCCATAGAGCATAATTTCATCGGTTTTATACTCACTATCCAAAGTCTTTAAAGAATACGCACTAAATTTTTCTGCATCTTCATTGTCCGTCTGAACCTGATATTCAAAATACATTAAATTCATCAGGCTTTCTAATTTATGTTCTTCATTCATCGCATTTAACGGTATATTTAAAATATACTGATAATTGCACAACAGATTCTTTTCGATTTCTGTTTGATAATGATTTAAGACCTGCGGAAGCATCAACCCAAACATCAAGAGCAGGTTTGCAAATAGAATTCCAACTGTAAGCACAACATAATTGCTGACATTCTGGAAAATCACACGAAGCCGGAATCTTGAGAAAAATGGAATTCTGGCACTCAACGGTAATGTATGTTTTTGTTTTCTTTTCTTTAAATCCCTTCTTAAAAATTTGAGTGGGGACAATGATAATGTTCTCTTTAATAGGAAGAAATTAATCCCTGCCATCAAAAAAACCGGTACAATTGTCGTCATCGCAAAGGCTTCACCGTTCCATAATGTCACATAAGTCGGCAAACTGTAGCTTCCATAATACATGCCTGCACAGACATTTTTCAGAACCGTATAACCTAAAATATTTCCGATCACCGCTCCCGCAAATGTAACCAGCATCGGTGCAGTCATATAGTGAAGAATCAGTTCCCGTCTGGTATAACCCGAAGCCCTTAATGTTCCAATTACTGCTGCCTCTTTATGTATCGTATTACTGATTGTAATTCCAAATACAAAAGCAAGAATTGCAATTACAATATAAAGCAGGATAATCATCATCATACGATCACTGCCCATATCTTCACCGGTAAATTGAATCGCCTGATTACTGTAACGTGGAACAAATGTTTCAAGGCTGACTTCATTATTTAAGACTTTCATAAAATCTTCTGCCACATTTTTTTCTTCCATCTCACCTTTTGGTTCTGTTCCATATTTCCAGGAATAATTACAAATCATGTTGTCCGTACTAAAAGAATCAAACGCCTCCTCAGTTACAATTCCGACACCAAATTTTACCGCATCAAACATTGAATCATTATTGTCCGAAAACAGACAGCTATAATCTGAAAGCGCCACAAGCCCTGTAATTTTCCACTCTCTTCTACCTTCCTCTTCGGTAATGATATCTCCTACAGACAACTCATTGTTATCCGCATACATACGGTCAATTGCGATTTCATCTGCTGATTCTGGAAATTCTCCTTTCATCAGGCAGACACGATTAACTTCTTCACGATTTTTAAAAATTCGCATCGTACTTCCATTTGTCAGCACCGGCTCTGCATAAAAATTTTCATACAATGTCACATCTGACTTTGCTATTTCTTTCTGCTGTGCACGGTTCACTTTTTCTTTTACCGTGAAATTCCCATCTTCAATATTATATTTCTCAAAGCTTTCATTGTAAGCAGTCAGCATACTTCCATCTGCTACAAGGAAGCCGGATACAAATCCAATAATGCTCATTAACAGAAAGAAAATAATAAAATATTTTCCTGCCTCACCTTTCAGCTCACGAAACAGCCTCTTTCTTAAAGGATTTTTCATTTTTTCCTGTCACTCCCCTATTTTTTCCGTTTACCACTCTAAATCCTGGGCACTTACACGTGCTTCATTCACATAATTCTTCCGAATCATTCCATCTCGCAGACGCACCACACGATCCGCCATATCTTTAATGGCATCGTTATGCGTTACCATAATAATTGTATTTCCATATTTTCGATTTACGGTTTCAATTAATTTTAAAATTTCTTTTGAAGTTTTATAATCAAGCGCACCTGTCGGTTCATCACAAAGCAGAATGTCCGGATTTTTAATAATTGCACGCCCAATGGCAGTACGCTGCTGTTGACCACCCGAAAGCTGGTTCGGCAGTTTTTTGCGGTGTTCATACAATCCTAATGTACGCAGAAGTTCTTCCATCTCAAGCGGTTTGTCACTTAAATATGCTCCGACCTCAATGTTTTCCTGAACCGTCAGGTTTGGAATTAAGTTATACATCTGAAAAATATAACCCAAATGCTTTCTTCTGTATAATGTCAAACGCTTTTCATTCATGTTTGACATTTTTTCGCCCTCAATGCAGATATCTCCACTGTCTGCCCCGTCGATTCCACCAATGATATTTAATAATGTAGATTTTCCCGAACCCGACGGTCCAAGTAAAACACAAAACTCTCCTCTGTTGATTTCCAGATTAATTCCCTTTAAGACCTCGACAAAACTGTCCCCCTGCCCAAAGGATTTTTTTATATTGCGAATCTCAAGAAACATGGTTTGTTTTCTCTCCCTTGTATTAGTTTATACTAACTATTGTAGCACCAGATTTTTTTTTCGTAAATAAAAAAGAATGTTTTAAATTAGTCTTTGTCACTCTATATTTTTTCTGCTATAATGTGCGTAGACAAAAAATTATCTATTATTCTTAATTTTATGGAGGGCTTTAAAATGACAGTATTTAATACAAAAGGTGTCTGTTCTCGTTCTATTGAAATTGAACTCGACGGTGACACTGTAAAATCAGTAAAATTCAATGGCGGATGCAATGGAAATACTCAGGGTGTTGCTGCTTTGGTAAAAGGAATGAAAGTAGATGAAGCAATCTCCCGCTTAAAAGGAATTGACTGCGGTGGTCGTGGCACATCCTGCCCGGATCAGCTTGCTAAAGCATTAGAACAAATGAAAACCCAGAATGCATAAAGCATAGAAAAAGAGTGGTTCTGAATCCTTTTTTCAGAATCACTCTTTTTTTCTACCATCTCTTTTCAACTGCCGGACAGTGATTTTTCTTCATCACTGCCCGCATTTCCACGAAACACCCACAGATTCGACACATTCCACTCAGCAGATTATCACACTCCTTACATTTTGCAAGGCGGTTTTGATACTTCTCATCTTCTACTTTTAAATCTTTGTCTATCTGTGCGATGTACTTTCGCAAATCTGTAAAATACTCGCCTTCATCCATATCCTGCAGAAGACATTTTCTACAGATTTTTCTATACGATGGCTCTTTCTCTATCTGTCCCATTTGTCACAAAGCGAATTAATCTGGTCTGCCAATCTTGCAAGATCCTTATTTGCTCCGCCCTCATTATGCCGGATAACTGCAAGCAGTCTGTGACCGGCAGCCACAAGTCTCGCATAAACACCAGATGCCTTGCGTGCTTTCGCTTTCTCCTTTGCATGTTCTATTATGATACCTTCGGTCTCTTTCTCCAGTACATTATTTGCCAAATCAAAGACCGTTCCACTAAACGGAGCGTAGGTATCATAGCCCAGTTCATTTTTCAGCCGTTCTGCAAAGAGTGTACAGACGGTATCTTCTCCATGTGTCACAAACACACTCTGTGGTTTTTCTTTAAATGCAGATGCCCAGCGCATCAATCCTTCATTATCTGCATGACCACTGATTCCCGAAAGTCTTACAATCTCTGCTGATACATGAATTTCTTCACCAAACAGTCTTACATCCTTTGCACCCTCCAAAAGTGCACGACCAAGTGTTCCAACTGCCTGATATCCAACAAACACAATCGTAGAATTTTCACGCCACAGATTATGTTTTAAATGATGTTTGATTCGACCGGCATCACACATACCACTTGCAGAAAGAATGACTTTATAATGTTCATCAAAGTTAATGGCACGGGATTCATCACTTGTAATCGAAAGCTTCAGACCCGGAAATGCAATCGGGTTAATTCCCTGATTCAAAAGCTCCATTGCCTCTTCATCATAGCAATCTACATAATGCTCTTTAAAAATATTGGTCGCCTGCACAGCAAGCGGGCTATCGACATACACATCAAAATCTGGAAATTCCGGAAGCAGGTTATCTGCCTTAATCTTACGAAGAAAATACAGCATTTCCTGCGTTCTGCCGACTGCAAATGAAGGAACAACAACATTTCCATGACGCTTAAAGGTTCGCCTTAAGATATCAACCAATTCCTGCACATAGTCTGGGCGCTCTCCATGACTTCTGTCACCATAAGTAGATTCCATGACTACATAATCCGCAGACTCAAGGTATTCAGGGTCTTTAATCAATGGCTGGTCTGTATTTCCGATATCGCCGGAAAATACAATCTTCTTCTCAACGCCATCTTCCGTAATCCAGATCTCAATACTCGAAGAACCTAATAAATGTCCTGCATCCACAAAACGAACTTTAATTCCATCTGCAAGCTGAACTATTTTATGATAATCACACGGAACAAACTGCTGAATTACATTCAAAGCATCTTCCATCGTATACGCCGGAACAAACTCCGGCTGCCCATTTCTTCTTGCCTTACGGTTTCGCCACTCTGCCTCGAAGGTCTGAATGTGAGCACTATCACGAAGCATGATATCACACAAATCGCAGGTTGCAGCGGTTGCATAAATCGGACCGCGAAATCCTCTTGCATAAGCCAGAGGGAAATTTCCGGAATGGTCAATATGCGCATGCGTCAGCAATGCAAAATCCACATCCGACATCGGAACCGGCACATCCTGATTCTCATACTGGTCAGGTCCCTGTTCCATACCACAGTCTACGAGAAATCTCTTGCCCGCAGCTTCTAAAAAGTAACAGCTACCTGTAACTTCATGAGTCGCACCTATAAATGTCAACTTCATAAAAAAACCCCCTTTGCGGTTTTAATTCAAGCACTTTCAAGATAGTACTATTATACCGCAAATAGGGGTCTTTTGATAGTTTTTTCAGATTATTTTATAAAAGTTTATGATTTTTTTTAAAACAGGGTTTTAAACTTTTTTGCTTAAAGATACTTAAAAATACAAATTGTTCTTAGATAAAAATACTTATTCTTTTCACTCACAGCTGACAATTTACGAACTATGACCTTATTTAGCAGTCATAAACCGGCTGAGTTTGGGCTCTTAATGTAGATGGATATTGGATTTGTGCTATCCTCTATCCATCAATGTTGATAAAATTTTTTGCAAGATATCTGGTTCTATATTTAAGATAGGAGATTCTTGCTGAGTTTAAAATTGAATAAAAATGTTATTGAATCCAGATGCCGTTGGTAGTCGGAGCTTGTGATTCTGTAGTACTACCTTTTGTAGCAACACAACCACCCTTTACTCGATAATAATAGCCTCCAGTAACTTTTACATTATATCCACGAGACATTGATGGGGAATTTGTCACAGAATCTCCATACGTGCCACAATTAACCCATCCACCATCATAACGTTGTAAAATTAATCTTACTGTTAATTTATCACATGTTACATAAGCAAGAGTTGCTCCATAGATATTAACTGTACGATTTCCGATATTTGTTATTCTGGCTATTCCTTGATTTAAAATACTTCCTCTTGCAACATTCTGCCAAATGTCTTCTGCTGATTCTTCATTTGTTAAAATAGAACCATCTACTTCTTTCCCTAAATCTTCCAAACCATCTGCTGATGCTGGAATCGAAGATACAGTTAAAAATAAGGATAATGCTAACATAGCTACTATTGATTTTTTTAATTTTTTAATTAATTTCTTCAAATGAAGTCTCCTTTCCGGATTAATACATGATGTTTTTTACAATTTCTCTCATTTCATCTTCTGTCATTTTTCCGGAAATTTGATAGTAAGAATTCTTATAATCCCATTGGGCTAAATAAGTAGCTTTCCCATCTGCTTCGTCATCCATCTTCCATAACTCTGGATAGACATTTGACATTTCACATGGAATCTCTCCTAAACAAGTTCCATCCTCATTTCGATAAATTCCACTCGCGTCATTATTATTAGCATGTATTATAAAATACATATAGCCTTCATCACTTCTATATCTTATATATACCGTTTGCGCATTGTTAATCAATTCGTATGTTTCAAAAGACATTCTATCTGGTAAATATAAAAAAACAGGAAACTCTACTTTAAAGTTTTCCTCTATCTCACTTCTAGCTTCTTCTTCACTATTTCCTGTAATTAAACGGTCTTCTCCATTTTCCACCGTAATTGCCGTATCATCCCCCAACACTTCATTCGTTTTATCCATAACATAGCTCCTGCCTCCTTGTGTGCTCATACTCACACCAAACAATCCAAAGCAGGATATCACAGCTGCGGCGGTCATGCCGAGGAATTTTTTGCTTATGCGGTGATTAAAGAATTTAACCACTTTTGTATTCTGATTTTCTTTTGTGTTTTCTTCTGTAGATTTGGTTTCATCTTCAAGGTGTTTTGTGTTTTCTTCTTCGAGCAGCCCCTCATCCCGAGCTTCAACTACCAGCTTTTGAAACAGTTCTTCCGATGGCTCAAAATCATCGAACCTGTCATCTGCTTCCAGACGTTTTACCAGCTCATCTGCTTCTTTTCGGAACTGTTCTTCTGCCCAGGTACTGCTTTTTGCGCTGTTTTCTTCGTTTTTATTCATGAATTTCCTATCTTTTCTTGACTTTTCACAACGACTGTATCATATTATCTAATAGACGCTGCAATGTCCGTCTTATTGAATGTTGTACATCGAAACATTGATTTTTGATTTATCAGGAGGTTCCAATGAAACATATTGTGCTCACCGGTGGCGGCACTGCCGGACATGTTACACCAAATATTGCTATGATTCCGAGACTGAAAGAACTCGGTTACAAGATTTCTTACATCGGTTCTTACCAGGGTATGGAAAGAAAACTGATTGAAGAAATGGGGATTCCTTATTACGGAATCTCTTCTGGCAAACTACGACGTTACTTTGATGTCAAAAACTTTACTGACCCTTTCAGGGTTTTAAAAGGTTTTCATGAAGCGAAAAAACTCATGAAGCAGTTGAAACCTGATGTTGTTTTTTCTAAGGGTGGTTTCGTTACCGTTCCTGTTGTTATTGCTGCAGGACGTCGAAAAATCCCTACTTTTATCCATGAATCTGATATGACACCTGGACTGGCAAATAAACTTTCCATTCCATTTGCCACTAAAGTGTGCTGTAATTTCCCTGAAACTGTCTCTGAACTTCCGGCCAACAAAGCCATACTTACCGGTACCCCTATCCGCCAGGAATTATTAAGCGGAAATCCCCAAAAAGCACTTGCCTTTACAGGTCTTTCCAGTGAGAAACCGGTCATTATGGTCATCGGAGGAAGTCTCGGTGCCGTTGCAGTCAACAATGCAGTACGTGCCATTCTGCCTGAACTTTTAAAAGACTTCCAGGTCATTCATCTTTGCGGTAAAGGTAAACTGGACTCTTCTTTAACCGATACCAAAGGTTATGTTCAGTACGAATATATCAAAGATGAGCTTGCTGACCTTTTTGCACTGGCTGACATCGTCATTTCCAGAGCAGGGGCAAACGCAATCTGTGAAATCAGTGCACTGAAAAAACCAAATCTGCTGATTCCGCTTTCCGCACGTGCAAGCCGTGGAGACCAGATTCTCAACGCCCGCTCTTTTGAAAAGCTTGGTTACAGCATGGTACTTGAAGAGGAGGAAATTACTAACCAGAAACTGTTAGAATCCATCCAGACTCTTTATCAGAACCGCGATTCGTATATTCAAGCGATGGACAAAAGCAAACAAACGGATTCTATTGAACAGATTGTCCAGTTATTTGAACAGGCAGTCAACAAATAATTATTTCTCCTGTGCCGGCATTTGGCACAGGAATTTTTTTTGGAAATCTATCCACAAGTATTGTTCTGCCGGATTCACTGGATTCTGTTTTTATATATCCTCGTATTTGTCTCCATACGTTTTTTCTATCCACTTGTTCATCCTATGTTTTTTAACTCTTAAGTTTTCTATAGTCAGACCCAGAGCGGCCGCCATTTCTGCATCCGTTGCCTGTTCGTAAACCTGCATCGTCATAATTTCGTGCCACTGAGGGTTCCTGGCGTACAGCCTGTCCATAAATTCTGTCGTGAATTCCCGCTTGATAATTGCATCGAGCAGGTCTTCTCCTGTTGTTGCCTCTCTATGATAAATTAACCTTTCTGCGTGTTCCCCTTTTCCATTTTCACACGGCTGTTCAAGAACAGTCATCTCATGTTTTCGATAACTTTTTTTGAGGAAATCCAACGCCTTTCTTCGAGCAGTTAATGCCAGCCATCCCGCATAGTCTTCAGGACTTACCTTGTTCCATTTCTGTATCAGCTTATGGAACACTTCCTGACAGACATCCTGCGAATCATCGAAATCTTTTAAGACATCATAAGCGGCTTTCATTACCAGTCGATAATACTTGTCATAAACTTCACGTAATTTTTCCTCTGTCATCTTCACCTGTTAATTCATCTGAATCTTGGAAATTTTTTCGAGGATTTCATTTTTATCCTCTTCTGTCAATTTCCCAGGAGTCCATGTCACTCCTACGTGGTCCTCATTATTTCTTGGAATCAGATGAATATGAAAATGGAACACCGTCTGACCTGCGGCTTCTCCATTGTTCTGTACAATATTATAGCCGTCACAGCCTAATACTTCAGTCATTGCGGTGATGATTTTTTTTGCCAGAACGATTGCTTTTCCTGCAAGTTCATCCGGAATTTCATATAGATTTGCATAGTGCTCCTTCGGTAAAATCAGCGCATGACCTTTACTTGCCGGTCCTAAATCAAGAATAACTCTGAAATCATTATCCTCATATATAGTTGCTGACGGAATCTCTCCTCCTGCTATCTTACAAAAAATACAATCTGACATTTTAAATCTCTCCCTTCTAGCTGTCATTGTCGAATTTTCAAATATTTTGTAGAATGATTTTATTTGCTATTTGCCTATAACGGTGCTACACTATCAAGAAAAAAAGAGGAGGTAACACCAAATGACAAAATCATCTGCTACTTCACAGATTGAAGGCAAAAATAAAACAATTGATTACAAAAAACTTTATCAGGAACAGGCGAAAAAACATCAGCTGATGCTTTCTCAGATTTCCCACGAAATCCGTAATCCTGTTACACTTATCAACAGTTTTCTTCAGATTCTGGAAAAACAGCATCCTGATTTATCAGAAGACCAAAACTGGATTAAAATCCTGGAAAATATGGATTTTCTCAGAGGTCTGCTTGGTGAGCTTTCCAGTTACAATAATTCTCTCAGACTGAACCTTGAATCAACCAACGTCTATGCATTATTTGCAAATGTAATTGAATCCATTAATCCAAGTCTGGAAAAGAAAAACGTTTCTATTGCTTTTAATAAATTGTCTCCAATCCCTTTATTGTATGTTGACCACACCAAACTTCAGCAAGTATTTCACAATCTGCTTCGCAATGCATTTGAAGCGGTTAAAGAGGGCGGTCATATCGTCTGTTCAATTGAATCAGACGGTACAGGTGTGACATTTAAGGTTACCGACGACGGATGCGGTATTTCTCCTGAATACCAGAACTCTATCTTTGAACCATTTGTCACTTATAAACCGAATGGCAGTGGTCTGGGACTTGCAATTTCAAAGCGGATTGCCGAAGCCCATAAGGGAAGTCTTGAATTCACCTCAAGCCCTGAAAAAGGAACTACATTCATCCTGAAGATTCCGATTCTGTGAAAGCAGAATCGTTGAAATCTTTGATTATTCTAAGTTACTCTGATTATTCTAATTACTCTTCATTCTGATTAGAATTTTTTAAGTCCTCTGCCATTTTTTTGTCCTATGTAAATTAATACTGCAAGGACAAATCCACACAAGAATCCGCCAAAATGTGCGGCATTGTCAACTCCTGTGCTTGTTACTCCATGATATAAAGTTAAAGCTGCCAAAAATAACAGCTTCTTTGTCGTAAAATTTTCCAGTCTGCCTTTATTTCTGATTACTACATAAATCAATGCACCCACTATGGCAAAAATTGCACCGGATGCCCCGGCAGACACGACGTTTTCTCCTATTCGCACCTCTGACAGATAAGAAATCAGACTGGCTCCCATTCCTCCTGATATGTAAATGAACAGGTATCGTACCCTTCCTACCGCCCGTTCCAGACAATCTCCCAGAAAGAATAAAACCAGCATGTTGTTGCCCAGGTGCGTCAGACCAAAATGCAAAAACATACAGGTAAAAAAGCGATAATATTCATGCCCCTCCTGAATCAATGGTGTGTATGCCGCACCCCATTGAACCAGATGTTTTCCATCAAGTGAAGAACCTGTCAACTCTGTCAAAAAGAACACTACAATATTAATCAAAATAATCATTGTATTAACCGGCACTTCTTTTCTTCCCTTTAAAAATTGAAGGATATCGGGGTCAATTTTCTGTACTATCTTTTGCTTTTGCATCTTATTTTCCACCTTTGCAAGGTATAAATTTGCTTTTTTTCACTCTTTTTATACTCCTCCCCTCATTTTTTTTAATCCCCTCTTGGTTTATGCCCATTATACCATATTTTCCCTGTTTTGTGCGCTTTTTTCATCGCCAAAAAACGACACCTTTCGCCATTTTTTTGAAAAGGTGTCGTTTTTATAAATAATAGCTTGTCTTATTTTATTTTTCAAGAATTTTCTTTAAATCTTCTTCCGGTGTGCTGGTCGGTGAAATCTGGAAATTTTCTACCAGATAGTTTAATACGTTTTCAGAAACAAAAGACGGAAGTGTCGGTCCAAGGTAAATATTCTTGATTCCAAGGTGTAACAGTGTCAGAAGGATGCTGACTGCTTTCTGTTCATACCAGGATAATACCAGTGTCAACGGCAGTTCATTGACACCACATTCAAATGCTTCAGCAAGAGCCAGTGCCACTTTAACTGCGCCAAATGCATCGTTGCACTGTCCCATATCCATAATTCTTGGAAGACCTTCGATTGTTCCAAGGTCTAAGTCATTAAAGCGGTATTTTCCGCAGGCAAGAGTCAGAATAATAGAATCTTTTGGAGCTTCTTTTACGAAATCCGTATAATAATTTCTTCCCTGACGTGCACCGTCACATCCGCCTACTAAGAAGAAATGGCTGATTTTTCCGGCTTTTACAGCCTCAATTACCTGTGGAGCAGCGCCTAAAATTGTATGATGTCCAAATCCGGTTGTCAGTTTTGTTCCACCATTGATTCCGGCAAACTGCTTATCCTCAGAAAATCCACCAAGTTCAATCGCTTTTTCAATCACTGCGCCAAAATCTTTTTCTTCTCCATCTACATGCTGCATGCCTGGATAGGCTACCACACCTGTTGTAAATACACGGTCTGCATAACTTTCTTTTGGCGGCATAATACAGTTTGTGGTAAATAAAATCGGTGCCGGAAGATTAGCAAATTCTTTCTGCTGATTCTGCCATGCTGTTCCAAAATTACCTTTTAAATGGCTGTATTTGCGAAGTTCCGGATACGCATGTGCCGGAAGCATTTCTCCATGTGTATAGATGTTAATGCCTTTGCCTTCGGTCTGTTCTAAGAGCATCTTTAAATCTTTTAAATCATGACCTGTAATAATAATAAATGGTCCTTTTTCAATTGTAAGAGGTACCGTTGTTGGTACAGGAGTTCCATAAGTTGTAGTATTTGCTTGATCTAAAAGCTCCATACATCTTAAATTAACTTTTCCAACCTCTAATACGATAGGAAGTAGTTTATCCATTCCCCAATCTTTCATTCCGATTGCAAAAAGTGCCTTATAGAAGAATTTGCTGATTGTTTCATCGGTATATCCAAGCACACTTGCATGATATGCATATGCAGCCATTCCACGAATTCCAAAAAGTATTAAGGATTTTAATGAACGAATATCTTCATCAGTAGTCCAGAGAGTATTCATATCAAAATTATCGTTTCTTCCACATGAGCCGGAACATGTAAAGCAATTTGGTACTAATTTCTTTTTTGTATCTTCTATCTTATCAATTAAAAGCTTTAATGTTTCATCATTAAAGTTTACATTTGTAATAGTTGTAAATAATCCCTCAAGAACTAATTGATTCATCTCTTCAGTTACAAGCTGCTCATTACCCTCAGTTGCACGAGCAAGTCCAATTAATGCTCCTGTAAGCTCATCCTGTAATCTTGCAGTATTGGCAGACTTTCCGCATACTCCTGTATTTCCGGTACATCCTGTGCATCCTGCTGTCTGTTCACATTGATAACAAAACATCTTATTTTCCATGTTCTTCTCCTTTTCTATTGCTTTATTCATCATCTTTTGTTGCTTAATGGAACTATATCAAACTTACATTAATCATTCTGTTGTCTAGGCAACATTTTCGTATTATTTTCAACTTTTGTGATATACTAAGGAAAAGATAAAAAGAAGGATGAAAAATCTCATGGAAAAATATATTAACATTTTAAAGAATACACCTTTGTTTCAAGGAATTTCAGAAGCAGAAATTCTTCCAATGCTTAAATGTCTATCTGTCAGCATTAAAAATTATTCAAAAGGCGAATATCTGTTAAGAAGTGGAGATAAGATACAAACTATCGGCATGATTCTATCTGGTCAGGCTCTCATAATAAATGATGATGTTTGGGGAAATCGCAATATTATTACAGAGCTATCATCAGGAATGCTCTATGGCGAAAGCTATGCCTGCATCAGCAGTGTTCCTGCTCAAATCAGTGTTATTGCTAATGAAAATCTCACTGTCATGCTTTTCAATATAAATCATATTGTTACAACCTGTTCTTCATCTTGTAGTTTCCATACAAGATTGATTCATAACCTGTTAGAGATAATAGCAAGAAAAAATGTAAGATTGATGAACAAAATAGATCATGTTTCTAAGAAAAATTTACGTGACAAGATACTTAATTACTTGTCTAGCGAATCTATGCACGCTGGCTCTAACACATTTACAATCCCTTACGATAGACAAGGGCTGGCAGATTATCTGAATGCAGATCGAAGTGCTCTATCTAATGAATTAAGCAAATTACAAAAAGAAGGTGTCCTCTCTTACAAGAAAAACACCTTCTCTTTGAAGTA
>OLRW01001221.1_pt1 | contig 17469 bp, 20 predicted proteins | sample 1672701 | NCBI WGS metagenome assembly OLRW01 (sample SAMEA3136715, study PRJEB25190) | human gut metagenome | biome: human gut; feature: human-associated habitat; material: faeces | place: Austria | collected 2013
GAACTGACCGGGGCGCAGCAGAACGTATGGAGAGAAATCCAGCAGGACATGGCATCTGAGCATGCCATGTCAAGACTTGTGCAGGGAGATGTAGGGTCAGGTAAAACAATCGTTGCAGTATTAGCGCTTCTTAATACCGCATTAAAAGGCTATCAGGCGGCAATGATGGCACCGACAGAGGTGCTGGCAAGACAACATTATGAATCGATCACCAGTCTTTTTGAAGCATATAATATTCCGATAAAAGTAGTGCTTTTGACAGGTTCGATGACGGCAAAAGAAAAACGCAGAGCTTACGATCGGATCGAGTGCGGACTTGCGAAGATCATCGTGGGGACGCATGCACTGATTCAGGACGCAGTTTATTATGATAATCTGGCACTTGTAGTGACAGATGAACAGCATAGGTTTGGGGTAAAACAAAGAGAGTCATTTGCAAAAAAAGGCGGTGTTCCGCATGTTCTTGTAATGAGTGCGACACCGATCCCGAGAACCCTTGCAATCATTTTATACGGAGATCTTGATATTTCTGTGATAGATGAACTTCCGGCGAACCGTCTGCCTATTAAGAATTGTGTGGTAGACACCAGTTACCGGCAGACGGCCTACACATTTATGAAAAAGCAGATTGCAGAAGGAAGACAGTGTTACATTATCTGCCCGATGGTAGAAGAAAGTGAAGCTATGGAGGCGGAAAATGTGACAGATTATTCCAGAATGCTGCAAGAAGAAATGGGGACTCAGATTGTAGTTGATCATCTTCATGGGAAAATGAAGCAGGCAGCAAAAGACGAGATTATGGAGCGTTTTGGACGTAATGAAATCCAGATCCTTGTGTCAACGACAGTTATTGAGGTTGGAATTGATGTGCCTAACGCAACCGTTATGATGATTGAAAATGCAGAGCGTTTCGGTCTTGCACAGCTTCACCAGCTCCGCGGACGTGTCGGCCGTGGAGAACATCAGTCATATTGTATTTTTGTACAGGGAAATAAAGAAGACACCACCTCAAAACGACTGGAAATTCTTAATAAATCCAACGATGGATTTTATATCGCCGGTGAAGATTTAAAACTCCGCGGACCGGGAGATCTGTTTGGCATCCGCCAGAGCGGTGTGATGGAATTTCGCATCGGGGACATTTATAACGATTCCTCCATTTTGAAATCCGCCAGTGAGGCAGCTTCAGAAATCCTTTCACTGGATCCTGACCTGACGCTTCCGCAGAATCAGCTTCTGAAAGAACAGTTGCAAATTCTGACAAATCGTAGTATTCTAGTACCGTAAAAACATAATCATCTTGTAAGGAGGCTATTATGGCTACAAGAACCACAACAAAAAAAGCAGAACTCAAGACATCTACTGCGAAACCGGCTACTGAAAAAGAGGCTCCTGCAAAAAAGACAACTACTGCAAAAGCTGCAGTTAAAGCAACTGTTAAAAAAGCAACTACCAGAAAGACTACTGTCAGAAAAACTGCTTCCAAAAAAGCTGTTTCTTTAAATACCGAAGTATATGTACAGTGGCTTGGTAAAGAAGTATCCGAAAAAGATATTGTAGACAGCATCAAAAAAGTCTGGACAGAAGAAATGGGCAAAAAAGAAGCCGATCTTACAGATCTTAAGATTTATATCAAACCAGAAGACAATGGTGCACATTACGTAATCAACAACGATATTACCGGCTTCATCGGTTTATAATTTTATGACTTCAATATTATTTTTTCAATCAGGTTCAGATGATCTTTATGGTCATCTGAATTTTTTATTTCCAGTTAAACCAGTAAGTTCCAGTTTATTTTTCTGTATCCTTCATATACTAGCACTGTAACATCCAATTAAACGAAAACCAAGGAGGAAATAATCATGACAAAAAATACTTCTTCTAACAGAGCAGTTGTACCAGAAGCAAAAGGCGCTCTTGATCGTTTTAAATTTGAGGTTGCAAACGAACTGGGAGTACCGCTTACAGATGGATATAACGGAAACCTGACTTCCAAACAGAACGGAAGCGTCGGCGGCTATATGGTCAAAAAGATGATCGAACAGCAGGAACGCCAGATGTCCGGAAGTTCCCAGAACGAACAGTACTGAGCATTCTGATCAATAACCTAAACTCCTGAATTATTCAGGATAAAGACAGTGCAGCTCCAAAATCTGTAATCAGATTCCGGACTGCACTGTTTTTTTGTATAAATTTTCAAGAAATAATTGCCAATTTTTTGTTGACTTGTTATAATATATGAGAATAGCTATATTATAACTAAAAAACCAGTAATGTATTGGTGAAAATGGAGAGATGAACGATGAATTTAGGAATCATTGCACACAACAGTAAAAAAGTACTTATCGAAGATTTCTGTATCGCATACAAGAATATACTCGCCAAGCATGAGGTTTATGCCACAGGAACTACCGGTCGTCGAATTGAAGAAGCCACAAACCTTCATGTGCATAAGTTTCTTGCAGGAAGCATTGGCGGAGACAAACAGTTTATGGAAATGGTAGAGCGTCAGGATCTTGATATGGTCATTCTTTTTTATAATCCTGTTATGATGGATCCAAAAGAACCTGATATTCAGGCTATAGTCATGCGCTGTGACCAGTATAATATCCCGGTTGCTACCAATATCGCAACCGCTGAACTTCTGATTCTCGGACTTGCCCGTGGTGATCTGGATTGGAGACTGAATTTAAAATGAGAGTAATAGCAGGAACAGCCAGACGGCTTAATCTCAAAACCGTACCTGGCATGGAAACACGACCGACAACTGACCGTATAAAAGAAACACTGTTCAATATTCTGCAGCCTGAAATGCCTGACTGCCGCTTTCTTGATCTTTTCAGCGGAAGCGGAGGAATTGGCATTGAAGCATTAAGCCGTGGCGCTGCATATGCTGTATTCGTAGAAAAGAATCCAAGGGCCTGCAACTGTATCCGTGACAATCTTTCATTTACAAAGCTTGCCGAACATGGTAAACTTCTGAACATGGATGTTTTACAGGCACTTCGTTCCCTTGAGGGCGGAGGAGCCTTTGACTGTATTTTTATGGATCCGCCATATAATCACGATCTGGAACGTCAGGTTCTTGAATACCTGACAGACAGCTCACTTGCTGATGAACACACACTGATCATCATAGAAGCTGATCTGCATACGGATTTTTCCTATGTGACCGATCTCGGATATGAACTGGCACGCTCTAAAGAATACAAAACAAACAAACATGTATTTTTGTATAAAAGAAAGTGAGATCACACATGGTAACAGCAGTATACCCCGGAAGTTTTGATCCGGCGACCTATGGTCATCTGGATGTCATCCGGCGTGCAAGCGTCTCTTTCGACAGAGTAGTAGTCGGAGTTTTGTATAATTCTTCAAAAAGTCCGTTGTTTTCTGTGGAAGAACGTGTTAATATATTGGAAAAGGCGACAAAAGACATACCAAATGTAATCATTAAACCATTTGACGGTCTTTCTGTTAATTTCGCAAGAGAGAATCACGCACAGGTAATCGTGCGTGGTTTGCGTGCTGTCACGGACTTTGAGTATGAACTCCAGATGGCACAGACAAATCGAGTTCTTGCTCCTGATGTAGATACTGTATTCCTCACTACCAGTCTGGAATATGCTTATGTCAGTTCCACCATTATGAAGGAAGTCGCCCGCTTCGGAGGAGATTTGTCAAAATTTGCGCCGCCGGAGATCACCACGACATTACGCGCGAAACTTCAGCAGGTAAACGAGAAAAATTAAAGAGAATGGAGAATATACTATGAGCAGCAGAATCGAACAGATTATTGATGAAATTGACGAGTTTATAGAGAGCTGTAAATTCCAGCCTTTATCCGCAACAAAGATCATTGTAAACAAAGAAGAGATCGAAGAGCTCTTAAGAGAGCTTCGTCTGAAAACACCGGACGAGATCAAACGTTATCAGAAGATCATCAGCAATAAGGATGCCATTCTGGAAGATGCACAGTCCAAAGCAGACGGTATCATCGCGGATGCACAGGCAAAGGCCCAGGAACTTGTCACACAGCATGAGATCATGCAGAAAGCATACGCACAGGCAAACGATACCATCAATGCAGCCAACAAGCAGGCACAGGAAATCCTTGATTCCGCCACTCAGGATGCAAACAGTATTCGTCTGAGCGCCATCACTTATACAGATGATATGATGGCAAACATCGGTTCTGTACTGACTCAGACTCTTGAAGATGCCGGCGGCAAATACAAAGGATTTATTGATTCTCTTCAGAGCTGCCTTGATGTTGTAAACCACAACCGTCAGGAACTGGCTCCGCAGACTGCACAGGCTGCAGCCATGACAGGATCTTATCATGAGGATCTTAGTAAGGCACCAGAAGAAGACAGTCTTTTAGACGATCTTGGTGACGAATAAGAATAAAGCCACAGCAATTACACCATTCAGAAGTTTTGCCACAATATAGAATTTTACGGACAGTTCTTTTGTCACAAGACTTCTGGTCTGGGCAGTTATACAGATTCCGCCACATGCAGTAAGGAAAACTGCCAGCATACCTTTTGTTATGTCCGGCAGTACCAGCAATTGCAGACGATATAGACCGGTAGTCAGTTCCAGTATTCCGGTCAGCAAATATCCCGGAACACTATGTGGTATATACCAGCGGCTGATGCAGGCGGACAAAATTGAAAACATAAGAATGTATCCACCCAGCCGGGTAATTGTTTCAAACCCATTCATAATGGAGACATCCAGAAAAGCTCCTGGTGAGCTTATGACGGGTGTCTCTTTTTTCGTAAATGTTTCTTCACGGAAATAGTTTTTCTTTCTGAAAACTATAAAACGAAAAAACTGTGCTGTCATCCATTCAGACACAAGAAGAATCAACAGCATTCTGCAAAATGGAACACTGCCATTCAGACAGATCTGACATAGATATGTACGAACAAATACCGGGCTTGGCTGATTCACAAAGGTAAGCAGATATTCTGCTTCATTTTTGGTAATCTCTCCATTTTCATAAAGATCCGATGTTGTTTTTGCCCCCATAGGATAACCACACAGCATTCCGACCAGAACTGCATATGCACCGGCAGGAGAAATACCCAAAACAATTTTCCATAGTTTTTTAAGCGGTGCCAGTAACCGACTAATCTGGTCTGTCTGCACCAGTATTCCGGTAAGGATAAGAAAAGGCAGGAGTGTCGGAATCATGACATTCAGCCACAGATTCAAGCCTTCTCTGGCTGCTTTAAGCGCTTCCGCCGGATACACAAGTATAAAACCAATCTGCATGACGCAGAATATTGTAAAAAAAAGTCTTTTCATATTCATATTTTTTATATGCTTTGCTTTACTTTATGCCACATATCAGACAGATATGTCGATAAAATATAACAAATAATGATTGTTATCATTTATTTCATGGAGGAAATCAATATGAGAGTATTAGAAAATTGCGAACCGAAAAAAGTCTTTTATTATTTTGAGGAAATCTGCAAGATCCCGCATGGTTCCAGAAACACCAGACAGATCAGTGATTATCTTGTAGATTTTGCAAAAGAGCATGGCTTCAAATATGTTCAGGATGAACTGAACAACGTCGTTATCTACAAACCCGCGACCCCAGGATACGAAAATGCTCCGACCGTTATCCTTCAGGGACATATGGATATGGTCTGCGAAAAAAGACCTGATGTAGAGCATGACTTTACAAAAGACGGTCTGAACCTTTCTGTCAAAGACGGATACGTATCTGCAAACGGAACCACTCTCGGCGGTGATGATGGCATTGCAGTTGCTTACTCCCTTGCACTTCTTGACAGCACAGACATCCCTCACCCAGCATTGGAGGTTCTGGTTACTGTAGATGAAGAGATCGGTCTTCTCGGAGCTTTCGGACTGGATTGCAGCGTACTCAGCGGCAAACGCATGATCAATATGGATTCTGAAGCAGAAGGAAGTCTCTGGATCAGCTGTGCCGGAGGTCTTTCCGCAGTCAGCCACATTCCGGTTCAGCGCGTTGCAGCAGAGGGTGAAAAACTTCAGATAAAAGTCTGTGGACTTATGGGCGGACATTCCGGTTCTGAAATTGATAAAAAACGCGCAAATGCCAACATTGTTATGGGAAGATTTCTCTATGCTCTCAAACAGGACACCGATTATGAAATCATTTCTTATGAAGGTGGTCAGAAAGACAATGCCATCACAAGAGAAGCCGTATGTGAAATCCTTGTTGCCAGAGAAGATATCGAAGCAGTAAAAGCCTGTGCCGCCAAAGCAGAAAAAGGGATACGTGAAGAATACGCAGGTACTGATAGCAACATCACTGTCCAGATTACAGAAGAAGGATATGCAGAAACTGATGTGCTTCATCCGACCAGCCGTGAAAAAGTATTATTCTACCTTGTACAGATTCCGTTTGGCATACAGAAAATGAGCGGCAACATTGAAGGTTTAGTGGAAACATCTACAAACATCGGTATCGTCAAGCTGTCCGACGATGAATTCTTCGCCAGTTCCAGTGTCAGAAGCTCCGTAGAAGCAGCCCGAGATGCTCTTTCTGATAAAATCCAGTATCTGACCGAATTCCTCGGTGGAGAATTTGAAATTCAGGGTGCTTACCCGGCATGGGAATACCGCAAAGATTCCCCTCTCCGTGACAAAATGGTATCTGTTTACGAGGAAATGTACGGACAAAAACCGGAAGTCGTAGCCATCCATGCCGGTCTCGAATGCGGTCTTTTCTACAAAAAGATTGAAGGTCTTGACTGTGTATCTCTCGGACCAGACATGAAAGACATCCATACTTCTGAAGAAGTGCTTGATATCGCATCCACGGAACGTGTATGGAATTATCTTGTCAAAGTTCTGGAACAGTTAAAAGACTGATTCTGAAATATTTATAACCGATATTTATATACAGAAGATCCCGCACTCTGGCGGGATTTTTCTGCATATACTGTGAAGAGATCTTTACAGAAAGGCTTTCTTCTGTATGAAATCAAATCGTCTTTTTTTCTTTATCATTCTGCTTTTTCTGATTCTGAACTGCTGTAGCATAATCTGGCTGATTCAGGACCGGAGCCATGTTTCAAATCTTACTTTTGTCTCCTGTAATTCGGAATTCTTTCGCGAACAGTTCCTTTCTCCTTCATTATATGAAAAATTATCCGAGCTTTCCGATTCCGGACAGTCATTCGCAAAATTTCTTACTGTAACCATGCTTGACGGACATTTTCATCCCGAAACTGTCTCCACAAACACAACGCCTTATCTGAAATACAAAAGAGAAGAATTTCTTCTTCTGAAAAAATGTTATGAAATGATCTGGTCGGATCTGGAATACTTTCCTGTTGCAGATACAGCAGTCTTTTTTGAAAACAGCTGGCTGGCGCCGCGCAGCTACGGAGGAGAACGCCGGCACGAAGGTACCGATATTTTTGCTTCGCGCAACATTTCGAACTATTATCCAATCATCAGCATCACCGATGGCATCATCGAACAAAAAGGCTGGCTTCCTCTTGGCGGCTATCGAATCGGAATTCGTTCTGAATCCGGTGCATATTTTTATTATGCACATCTTGCCTCTTATGAACCGGAACTCACAGTTGGTGATACGGTTTCTGCGGGAGATATTCTTGGATTTATGGGAAATACCGGCTACGGAGAGGAGGGCACTGCCGGAAATTTTCCAGTTCATCTTCATCTCGGAATTTATATTTCTACTCCGTACACCAGCGAGATGAGTGTGAATCCCTACCATATCTTATACATTCTTCGAAAAAACATAAGAAAGTATACATATTCCTAACATAATTTCTGCAATCTGTGTTATAATGTACGAGAAGTTTTGTCTTCCGGTACTATGGAACATTTCTTCAATGCAACAACTCGTCAAGGAGCGATTTATATGGAAATACAGTTATGGAGAAGTATTTTATGTCCATATGAGCTTGCCGTCAGAGAACTGATGGTAAAATTTGAACATATTATAGATGAACATAAGCAAAACGACCTGTATTCTCCGATAGAGCAGGTCAGCGGTCGTGTAAAAAGTCTTCCAAGCATTCTGGAAAAAATGCAGCGCAAGCATATCCCGATGGATAAAATGGAAGAAGAAATAGAAGACATCGCCGGAATCCGTATCATATGTCAGTTCGAAGAAGATATTGATACTGTTGCCGCGATTATCCGAGACCGCAGCGATATGGTGATAAAAAGTGAAAAAAATTACCTCAAACACATCAAACAGAGCGGATACCGAAGTTATCATCTGATTATTTATTATACTGTAGATACGATCAGCGGTCCGAAGAGACTTCAGGCAGAAATCCAGATTCGTACTATGGCAATGAATTTCTGGGCAACGATTGAACATTCTCTGCAATACAAGTACAAAGGTGAAATGCCTTTGCATGTAGCAGAACGACTCAGCAATGCAGCCGACGCTATCATTGCACTGGATCATGAAATGTCCTCTGTCCGCAATGAGATCATGGATGCGCAGAATTCTTCTCAGATGCAGTCCAATCTTGTCAAAGATATCCTTCTCAGCATCGAAAATCTTTACAAGATTTCCAACAAACGGGAAGTCGAAAAAATTCAGGACGAATTTTTACGTGTCTTCCGCACGAAGGATCTGCAACAGCTTGCACGTTTTCACCGTCAGCTTGATATTATTGCCGAGGGCTATCGTGCACAGTCCGTATCATTTTAGGAGTAACGCATGCAGGATTTTTTACCAATAAACAAAAAAGATATGCAGAAAAGAGGATGGGACTGCGTGGACTTTGTCTACGTTACCGGTGATGCCTACATCGACCATCCTTCTTTTGGTTCCGCGATCATCAGCCGGCTGCTGGAGAGCAGAGGATATCGGGTCGGAATCATTGCACAGCCTGACTGGCGCAAAAAAGAAAGTATTCAGGTATTTGGTGAGCCACGTCTCGGATTTCTTGTTACGGCCGGAAATATGGACTCGATGGTAAACCATTATACCGTATCACGTAAACACCGTCAGAAAGATGCATATTCGCCGGGAGGACAGATGGGGCTCCGACCGGATATGCCAACGGTTGTTTACAGCAATCTTATCCGCCAGACCTACAAACATACACCGATCATTCTCGGCGGCATCGAGGCAAGTCTTCGTCGTCTGGCACATTATGACTACTGGAGTAACCGTGTGCGCCGCAGCGTCCTTATGGATTCCGGTGCCGATCTGATTTCATATGGAATGGGAGAGCATTCCATCATCCAGATTGCAGAAGCTCTTCAGAGCGGAATTCCGGTCGAGGAAATCACCTATATTCCGGGGACCGTCTTCAAAAGCAAAGAACTTTCCCGTGTTTATGATCCGATTGTACTTCCATCTTTTGAAGCCGTCACTGCAGACAAAAAAACATATGCCGAAAGTTTCAATATACAGTATCGCAATACAGATCCGTTCACTGCACATCCGCTTGCAGAAGATTATGGTAACAGAGGATATGTCATACAGAATCCGCCGGCGCTTCCTCTGACACAGCAGGAGATGGACGATGTCTACGATCTTCCGTATCGTGAGACATGGCATCCGGTCTATGATTCCATGGGCGGCATTCCTGCTCTGGAAGAAATCAAATTCAGTCTCACAAGCAACCGTGGTTGTTTTGGCGGCTGTAGTTTCTGTGCGCTGACTTTTCATCAGGGAAGGATTCTGCAGACCAGGAGTCATGAATCTATACTCAGAGAAGCCATAAAAATGACACAGGATCCGGATTTCAAAGGTTATATTCATGATGTCGGCGGACCTACCGCAGATTTCCGTCAGCCTTCGTGTCAGAAACAGCTGACCAAGGGTGTCTGCCCGAACAGGCAGTGTCTGTTTCCTGAGCCCTGCAAAAACCTCAGAGCGGATCATTCAGACTACGTTTCTCTGCTTCGGAAGCTGCGTGAAATTCCAGGTGTCAAAAAAGTATTTATCCGTTCAGGCGTCCGGTTTGATTATGTAGTTGCAGACAAAAGTCCTGTTTTTTTGAAAGAACTTGTAAAGCACCATATCAGCGGTCAGCTCCGCGTTGCACCGGAACATGTTTCCAATCAGGTACTTCATTACATGGGCAAACCGAACCATCAGGTCTATGAAGCTTTCATCAAAGCTTATGACAAAGAAAATCAGGCTACCGGCAAAAAACAGTACGCGGTACCTTATTTTATGTCATCCCATCCGGGGTGTACGCTCAAAGACGCGGTTAAACTTGCTGAATATGTACGTGATCTCGGTTTCACACCGGAACAGGTACAGGATTTTTATCCGACACCATCTACACTGTCTACCTGTATGTATTATACCGGCATTGATCCGAGAGACGGAACACCAGTCTATGTGCCAAGGGATCCTCACGAAAAAGCAATTCAGCGTGCACTGATGCAGTACAAAAATCCCGCCAACCGCAAGCTGGTCCTTGAAGGACTCAAAAAAGCAGGTCGGATGGATCTGGTTGGCTTTGGACCGAAATGCCTGATCCGTCCGGAGCGAGACAGCAAAGACAACAACCAGCGTACAGAGCGTACTTCCACTGGTCATAAAGCATCCTCCGGAAAAAGAACCGGTCGAACGATCCGTAATACCCACAAGAAAAAGACTCGAAAATAACAAAAGGAGCGTTTCATGAGCAAAATAAATATATTTTCCAACAGAAGCAAGGGCGATTTCGGATACCTTTCCTCAGAGAAAAAAAGGCGTATTCTCATCACATCCATTTTGTTTGCTGTACCATTGTTGATTTTTTTCACTGCATTATTATATTTTCATACAAGACTGACGATCTGGACTGTCGTAGCAGTTGTCGGCTGTCTGCCTGCATGTAAATCACTGGTCAGCCTGATCATGATCTTTCGTGCCAGACCACTGGATGCTTCTGTTTATAAAAAAATCAGCCAGCATGCTGGAAAGCTTACCATGTCCTACGAAATGTACATGACCTTTTATGAAAAAAGTGCTTCCATCGACGCATTTGCAATCTGCGGAAATGTTGTCGTCGGCTACAGCAGCGATCCCAAAATCAATCTTGCATTTATGGAACAGGAAGCGCAGAAGATTCTCCGCGGAAACGGTTTCAAAGTCAATGTAAAGATATTTACCAGACTGGAGCAGTTTCTGGAACGTCTTGATTCTATGAATGAACATAAAGAATCTCTGGAAGAGGGCATCAAATTCCGTCCGGATGAAAAATACCCGGATCTGTCAAGAGATGAGCTGATCAAACACACCATCCTTGCGATCTGCCTGTAAAGGAGCTATATGAAAGAATTTCAGATTACAGATAATGAAGCGGGGCAGCGCTTTGACAAATATCTTGCAAAACTGCTGGGAAATGCACCCAAAAGTTTCTTTTATAAGATGCTCCGCAAGAAAAACATCACCTTAAACGGCAAAAAAGCAAGTGGAAACGAAAAGCTTCAGACCGGAGATCAGATAAAACTTTTTTTAGGTGATGACACTTTTGCAAAATTCAGCCAGCAAAAACAGACTGCGAGAGCAGTGACAGATCTTGATATTCTCTACGAAGACAGTGATATTCTTTTAATCAACAAACCTGTCGGCATGCTTTCTCAGCCTGATGATACAAAAGAACCATCACTCGTAGAATATCTGATCGGATACCTTTTAAATAATGGTTCAATTACAGAAGAAGGACTGCGTACTTTTCATCCATCTGTATGCAACCGCCTGGACAAAAATACAAGCGGTATCGTCGCAGCAGGAAAGTCCCTCGCCGGACTTCAGGAATTGTCCTCCCTGTTTCACGACCGCACGATCCATAAGGATTATCTCTGCATTGTCAAAGGTATCCTGACCGAAAAGGAACAAATCCGCGGATATCTTTACAAAGACACAAAGCTTAATAAAGTAACTATATCAAAAACAAAAATAAAAGATTCCCAGCCCATAGAAACACGCTATGAACCGCTGGGACATACCAGTCATATGACGCTTCTGCGTGTGCGTCTGATCACCGGACGGACACATCAGATCCGCGCCCATCTTGCCTCCGAGGGACATCCCCTTGCCGGCGATATGAAATACGGTCAAAAAGAATTTAACCGTTATTTCCATGAAAAATATCATCTGAATCATCAGCTGCTTCATGCATACCGGCTGACTTTCCCTGAGCTTACCGGAAGGCTCGCCACATTGTCCGGCAAATGTTTCCTTGCACCTTTGCCAAAGCAGTTTTTAACCATATTAAAAGAAGAACACTTAGAGGAGAGTTATTATGAAAATCTGGAATGAAATCTGGGATTATATAAAAATGATCATTATTGTTGTTGTCGTTGTTCTTGTTGTAAACAACGTAGTTCTTATCAATGCAAAGATTCCTTCTGAATCTATGGAAAACACGATCATGACCGGTGACCGTATCTTCGGATTTCGTATGGCATACGGACTTAACTTTGATCTTTTCGGCAAACATATTTCACACCAGACAAAAGACCCGGAACGTTTTGATATCATCATCTTCAAGTTCCCGGATGACGAAAGCCAGCTGTTTATCAAACGTCTGATCGGACTCCCGGGCGAGACTGTTGAAATCCGTGACGGAAAAGTCTACATAAACGGTTCCGATGAACCTCTGGATGACAGCTTTGTACCAGAAGTACCGACCGGAAATTATGGTCCGTACACAGTGCCGGAAAACAGTTACTTCATGCTCGGAGACAACCGTGAATATTCCAGAGATTCCAGATTCTGGAAGAACACCTTTGTTTCCTTTGATGAGATCGTAGGAAAAGCAATCGTTCGCTATTATCCATCCATCAAGCTTCTGAAATAAGAGGAATATATATGGCAACATGGAACAGCAGAGGCCTCCGGGGTTCTACCCTGGAGGATCTCATCAATCGTACAAACGAACAATACGCCGAGAAAAAGCTTGCCCTGATCCAGAAGATTCCCACACCGATCACACCGGTCCGCATGGACAAAGAAAACCGGCATATCACACTTGCTTACTTTGAACAGAGAAGCACCGTCGATTACATCGGTGCTGTACAGGGAATTCCTGTCTGCTTCGATGCCAAAGAATGCAGTGTTGATACATTCCCATTAAGCAATATCCACCCACACCAGGTCGAGTTTATGAATGCATTCGAACAGCAGGGGGGCATTGCTTTTTTTCTTATCTTTTTCAGTCATGCTGATTTATTTTATTACCTGCCATTACGTGATCTGATAATTTTCTGGAACCGCATGAAAGAGGACGGGCGCAAAAGTTTTCGACGTGAAGAATTAAATAACAGTTATTATCTTCAGAAGAAAAATGGATTCCTGATTCCGTATCTTGATGGAATCCAGACAGATTTGAAATTGCGGGATTGACAATTTCTGCTTTTCCTATTATAATTTCCTTGTTTTATATAGTAGCATGGTAGCACGTTAAAGTGTTTCTCATATAATGAGGAGGAAACGATTATGCAGCGAATTTTTCACACGCCGGAAGGTGTACGCGATATTTACAACGGAGAGTGCAGTCAGAAGCATCATCTTCAGACAGAAATCCGCACAGTATTTGATTCCTATGGATATGAGGAGATTGAAACTCCTTCTTTTGAATATTTTGAAGTTTTCAGCAGAGAGGTTGGAACGATTCCATCCAAGGATCTTTATAAATTTTTTGACCGTGAAGGAAACACTCTGGTATTACGTCCGGACTTTACCCCGTCTGTTTCCAGAGCCTGCGCCACTTATTTCAATCCAGAGCAGGAAGTTGTCACACTGTCCTATACAGGAAACACTTTCATTAATAACTCCAGTTATCAGGGACGTCTGAAAGAAACGACACAGATGGGTGTCGAGCGTATCGGTGATGATTCTGCCGAAGCAGATGCGGAACTTCTTGCCATGACTGTAGAATGTCTTCTTAAATCCGGTCTGAAAGAATTTCAGGTCAGTGTCGGACAGGTGGATTACTTCAAATCACTTCTGCAGGACGCAGGATTGGATACCGAAGCAGAAGAAAATCTCCGTTCTCTGATTTCTCAGAAGAATTACTTTGGCGTAGAAGATCTTGTCCGCAGCCAGAATATCCCGACAAATCTGGAAAAAGCTTTCCTGGAACTGCCTCATCTCTTTGGCTCTGCAGAAGTTCTCGCAAAAGCACGCAGTCTGACAGACAATATCTGTGCGATCAAAGCCGTAGAACGTCTGGAAGAGATTTATGAGATTCTTAAAATCTACGGATACGAAAAATATATCAGTTTTGATTTTGGTATGCTCAGCAAACTGCAGTATTATACCGGAATCATTTTTCAGGCATACACCTATGGAACCGGTGAACCGGTCGTAAAAGGCGGCCGCTACAATGAACTTCTGAAACATTTCGGAAAGCCTGCTGCCTCCATCGGTTTCGGACTTGCTGTAGATAATCTGCTCATGGCATTGTCCAGACAGAAGATCAGCCTTCCGAAAAAGACAGCGCCGGTCATCCTGACTTATACTGAGGCAAACCGCTGTGAAGCCATCCGGGAAGCTCAGGAACTCAGAAGCAAGGGTACATCCGTTGCCCTGCGCCGCGAAAAGGAGGACTGCTGATATGAGATATCTTACTGTTGCACTTACAAAAGGACGACTTGCCCAGAAAACCCTGGACATGTTTGAAAAAATCGGTATCACCTGTGAGGAGATGCGTGATAAAGATACGCGTAAACTTATTTTCGTCAACGAAGAACTGAAATTACGTTTTTTCCTTGCAAAAGGTCCTGACGTACCTACCTATGTTGAGTACGGTGCCGCTGATATCGGCGTTACCGGCAAAGACATCATCCTTGAAGAAGGACGCAAAATGTATGAAGTCATGGATCTCGGTTTCGGAAAATGCCGTATGTGCGTCTGCGGACCGGAAAGCGCCCGTGAACTTCTGCAGAATAATCAGCTGATCCGCGTAGCAACCAAATATCCGAATATTGCAAAAGATTATTTCTATAACAAAAAACATCAGACCGTAGAAATCATCAAACTGAACGGTTCCATCGAACTTGCTCCGATTGTCGGACTGTCCGAAGTGATCGTCGACATTGTAGAAACAGGAAGCACACTCCGTGAAAACGGATTGAATGTTCTCGAAGAAGTCTGCCCGCTTTCTGCAAGAATGGTTGTCAATCAAGTCAGCATGAAAATGGAAGATGAACGAATCCGCAATCTGATCCGTGATCTTCGAAATGTAATTGATAAATAAAAACAGAAGGGATGAGCACAATGCGTACAGTAGCACTCACAAAAGAAAGCACAAAAGATATTCTGGAAAATCTCCTGAAACGAAGCCCAAATAACTACGGCAAATTCGAATCTGCCGTTGATGAGATTCTTCACAAAGTAAAAACAGAAGGTGATTCCGCCCTTTTTGCCTATACGAAAGAATTTGACAAAACTGAAATTACCGCAGGTACGATCAAAGTCACCGAAGAAGAGATCAAAGAAGCTTATGAAGCTGTTGACCCGGCACTGATTGATGTCATCCGCAAAGCACTGGTCAACATCAGAAGCTATCACGAAAAGCAGAGACAGAACAGCTGGTTTACCAGCGAAACAAACGGAACCATGCTCGGTCAGAAAGTAACTGCCCTTGAAAGAGTCGGTGTATATGTACCGGGTGGCAAGGCAGTATATCCTTCCTCCGTTCTTATGAACATCGTACCTGCCAAAGTTGCAGGTGTTGACCAGATCGTTATGACCACCCCTCCGGGAAAAGACGGTAAAGTAAATCCGTCCACACTTGTTGCCGCAAAAGAAGCCGGTGCTGATGAAATCTACAAAGTCGGCGGTGCACAGGCGATCGGTGCTCTTGCCTACGGTACAGAAAGTATCCCGAAAGTTGACAAGATCGTAGGACCTGGCAATATTTTTGTTGCTCTCGCCAAAAAAGCCGTATATGGATATGTCAGCATTGATTCCATTGCAGGACCAAGTGAGATTCTTGTTCTTGCCGATGAAAGTGCTAATCCGAGATATGTAGCTGCAGATCTTCTTTCTCAGGCAGAACACGACGAACTTGCTTCCGCAATCCTGATTACCACAAGCAAAGAATTTGCGGCAAAAGTCAGCGAAGAAGTTGATGGTTTTGTCAAAGTTCTTTCCCGAAAAGAGATTATCCAGAAATCTCTCGACAATTTTGGCTATATCCTGATTGCCGAAGACATGGACGAGGCAATTGATGCAGCAAATGCCATTGCTTCTGAACATATGGAGATCGTGACTGCAAATCCGTTTGAAGTTATGATGAAAGTACGTAATGCAGGTGCCATCTTTATCGGAGAAAACAGTTCTGAACCTCTCGGTGATTATTTTGCAGGACCAAACCACGTCCTTCCGACAAACGGAACAGCAAAATTTTTCTCCGCACTTTCCGTAGACGATTTTGTCAAGAAGTCAAGCATCGTATATTATTCAAGAGAGGCACTGCGTAAGATTCACAAAGATATCGAACAGTTTGCTACATCCGAACAGCTGACCGCACACGCAAATTCCATTGCGGTACGGTTCGAAGACGAAGAACAGTAGGAGGAGAAGCCATGGCAAGAGAAGCTTCTGTAGAACGAAACACCAAAGAAACTGAAATCAAATTAAAACTAAATCTCGACGGAACCGGTTACTCAGATATTGAGACCGGTGTCGGATTTTTTGATCATATGCTGGATGGTTTTACCCGCCACGGACTTTTTGACCTGGCCATACGGGTACACGGTGACCTCCAGGTAGACGATCATCACACGATCGAAGATACCGGAATTGTGCTTGGTCAGGCATTTAAAGAGGCACTGGGAAACAAAGAAGGTATTGCCCGTTTTGGATATTTTATCCTTCCGATGGACGATGCGCTTGTGCTGGCGTCATTGGATATATCCGGACGGATGTATTTTGACTTTGAAGCGGAACTTCCGGCAGAACGCCTTGGAACGATGGAAACAGAGACTGTACGGGAATTTTTTATGGGATTTGCTTCCGGACTGGGAATGAACTTACATATCCGCCAGATGGCAGGCATGAATACACATCATATTGTGGAAGCCATGTTTAAGGCGGTTGCGAAAGCCATGGATCAGGCAGTTCGTGTGGACGAACGCATTCAGGGCGTATTGTCTACCAAAGGAACACTGTGAAGGAGGGGGTACTCATGAGTTACAAAAAAATAATTCCTTATATCAATGGTGAAAATGAGCTTGCTGCCAATGTTGTCATGCAGGCAGAGCAGTATTGCTTTGGATGCGTTGTTTTTATATAATTATTCGAAGATTGAAGCAGAGCGGGAAGAGTTTTTGGCGACTTTAAAAGAAGTAGCTGAAAAGATTGATATTCCGTTTATGGCAGGAATGTATATGGAACGCTTTGAAGATGCGAAAAAAGTGTTTTATACCGGAGCGGAAAAAATTGTAGTAAAATATGATCTTGTAAAGGACGATAGCCTTTTAAAAGAGATGATTGCCCGTTTTGGATCG
>OLRW01001236.1_pt1 | contig 17330 bp, 18 predicted proteins | sample 1672701 | NCBI WGS metagenome assembly OLRW01 (sample SAMEA3136715, study PRJEB25190) | human gut metagenome | biome: human gut; feature: human-associated habitat; material: faeces | place: Austria | collected 2013
CAACGCCCTGAAAGAGGACGGCATCATGGTCAACCAGCAGGGCAGCCCCTTCTACGCCGAGGATGCCAACGCCATGCAGCGCAGCCACAAACGCATTGCTTCCACCTTCCCCATCAGCCGGGTGTATCAGGCCCACATTCCCACCTTTGCAGCGGGCTACTGGCTGTTCGGCTTTGCCAGCAAGAAGTACCACCCCATCGATGATCTGGATGCAACTGCCTGGAAGGCCCTGAACATGCGCACCCGGTACTACACCACCAAACTGCATATCGGAGCATTCTACCTGCCGGCTTTTCTGGAGGAGATGCTGCGGGAAGTGGAGGAACACTGATGCTTTACCCCAACGTTGAAACCTTTATCGGCTGCGACAGCAGCTACCGTGCCGCCAGCATCGTGCTGTACGGTGCCCCCTACGATTCCACCACCAGCTACCGCCCGGGGGCCCGGTTCGGCCCGGCTGCCATCCGGCACGAGAGCTACGGTCTGGAGACTTACAGCCCCTACCAGAACGCCGACCTGACCGATTTTGACATCTTCGACAGCGGCGATCTGGAGCTCTGCTTCGGCTCCAGCGAGAGCGCACTGGCCGACATCCAGAGCCGCGCGGCAGAGATCCTGCACGACGGCAAGTTCCCGCTCCTGCTGGGCGGCGAGCATCTGGTCACGCTGGGTGCCGTGCGGGCCATGGTGGAAAAGTACCCCGACCTCCACATCGTCCACTTTGATGCCCACGCCGACCTGCGGGACGACTATCTGGGCGCAAAGCTCAGCCACGCCTGTGTCCTGCGCCGCTGCCATGACCTCATCGGCGACGGGCGCATCCACCAGTTCTGCATCCGCAGCGGCGACCGCACCGAGTTTGAGTTCGCGGCTGCCCACACCGAGATGCACAAGTTCGATTTCACGGGCCTTGCCCAGCTCACCGAGCAGCTCTGTGCCAGCAAGGTGCCCGTTTACCTGACCATTGACCTCGACTGCCTGGACCCCTCCTGCTTCCCCGGCACCGGCACCCCGGAGGCCGGCGGCGTGAGCTTTTTGCAGCTGCTGGAGGCCATCCGCACCGTGACCAAGGCCAACATCGTGGGTGCGGACCTCAACGAACTGGCCCCCACGCTGGACACCACCGGCGTTTCCACGGCCACAGCCTGCAAGGTCCTGCGGGAGCTGCTGATCGCGCTGGACAAGGGCTGGCCGGGCTTTCAGGTATAAGGACAGACCATAAAAAGACAACTTTACAGATAAAGGAGTAACCGATATGAGCAAAGTTTTGATCATCGGCTGCGGCGGCGTGGCCTCCGTTGCCATCCACAAGTGCTGCCAGGTCCCCGAGGTGTTCACCGAGATCTGCATCGCCAGCCGCACCAAGGCAAAGTGCGACAAGCTGGCCGCCGAGCTGGCCCCCAAGACCACCACCAAGATCACCACCGCACAGGTGGATGCCGACCATGTGGATGAGGTCATCGCCCTCATCAAGAGCTACCAGCCCGATCTGGTGATGAACATCGCCCTGCCTTATCAGGATCTGACCATCATGGATGCCTGCCTGGCCTGCGGCGTGAACTATATGGATACCGCCAATTACGAGCCTGAGAACACCGATGACCCGGAGTGGCGCGCCATTTACGAGAAGCGCTGCAAGGAGGCCGGTTTCTCCGCCTACTTTGATTACAGCTGGCAGTGGGCCTACGCCAAGAAGTTTGAGGAGGCCGGCCTGACCGCCCTGCTGGGCAGCGGCTTTGACCCGGGCGTGACCCAGGCTTACTGCGCTTACGCCAAGAAGCACGAGTTCGACACCATCGACACCATCGACATTCTGGACTGCAACGGCGGCGACCACGGCTATGCCTTTGCCACCAACTTCAACCCCGAGATCAACCTGCGCGAGGTCTCTGCCCCCGGCAGCTACATGGAGAACGGCAAGTGGGTCGAGATCCCACCCATGAGCATCAAGCGCGAGTACAACTTTGATCAGGTCGGCCAGAAGGATATGTACCTGCTGCATCACGAGGAAATTGAGTCCTTGGGTAAGAATCTGCCCGATGTCAAGCGCATCCGCTTCTTCATGACCTTCGGCCAGAGCTACCTTGACCATATGCGCTGCTTGGAGGACGTGGGTATGCTCTCCACCACGCCCATCAACTACAACGGTCAGGAAATCGTACCGATTCAGTTTCTGAAGGCGCTGCTGCCCGACCCCGCCAGCCTCGGCCCCCGCACCAAGGGCAAGACGAACATCGGCTGCATCTTCACCGGCAAAAAGGACGGCAAGGACAAGACCTACTACATCTATAACATCTGCGACCATCAGGAGTGCTACCGCGAGGTCGGCAGCCAGGCTATCAGCTACACGACCGGTGTGCCTGCCATGTGCGGCGCCCTGATGATGCTGACCGGCGAGTGGGTCAAGCCGGGCGTCTACACGGTCGAGGAGTTCAACCCCGATCCATTCCTCGATGCACTGGACAAGTACGGCCTGCCCCGCAGCGAGAACCATGACCCGGTTCTGGTGGACTGATGGCACTGTACGATGCACGGCCGCCGTTTGCGGCCATCGGCGGCACAGTGCCGCCGGAATTTGCCGCTCTGCCCACGCCTTGCTACCTGCTGGACGAAGCCGCCCTGACCCGCAACGCGGAGATTCTAGGCAGTCTTTCCCGGCGCACCGGGTGCAGGGTACTGTTGGCGCAAAAGGCGTTCAGCAACTACGATTTGTATCCGCTGTTGGCACCGCACCTGGCAGGCACCGAGGCCAGCGGCCTGTTTGAGGCGCGGCTGGGTGCGGAGGAAATGCCCGATAGGGAAGTGCATGTTTTCTGTGCAGCCTACCGTGCGGATGAGATGAACGAGCTGCTGCGGTACGCCGACCATATCGTGTTCAACTCACCGGCACAGCTGGCAAAGTTCGGCCCTGCGGCCAAGGCGGCAGGGAAGAGCGTGGGGCTGCGCATCAACCCCGAGTGCTCGACCCAGGACGGCCACGCGATTTACGACCCCTGCGCCCCCGGCAGCCGCCTGGGCACGACCCGCGCCCAGTGGGATTCCGCGGTGGCGGCGAACCCAGCGCTGCCGCAGCTGTTGGATGGTCTGCATTTCCACACCTTATGTGAGCAGGACGCTGACGCGCTGGCCGTGACGCTGGACGCAGTAGCGGAGAAATTCGGCGATTTGCTGCCCAAAATAAAGTGGCTGAACTTTGGCGGCGGGCATCACATCACCCGCCCCGGCTACGACATGGCCACATTGGAACGCTGCATCCGTCGCGCCCAGCACGATTGGGACGTGACGGTCTATCTCGAACCCGGCGAGGCCTGCGCCCTGAACGCGGGGTATCTCTTGACCCGTGTGCTGGATGTGGTGCAAAACGGCGATACGACGATTGCAATTTTGGACGCCAGCGCCGCCTGCCATATGCCGGACGTGATCGAGATGCCCTACCGACCGCCGCTGCTGGGGGCGGGCGAACCCGGCGAGAAGCCCTGCGCCGTGCGCTTGGCCGGGCCGACCTGCTTGGCCGGGGATGTCATCGGTGATTACGGCTTTGACGCCGTACCCGAAGTGGGAGATTTGCTGGTATTCGGTGATATGGCGATTTACACCACCTGCAAAAACAACACCTTCAACGGTATGCCGTTGCCCGGCATCTATGCCCGCAAGCCTGACGGCACAGCGCGGGAAATCGTGACGTTTGGATATAGCGATTTCAAATATCGGCTGGGGCAAAAAGAGAAAAAATAGAAGAAACGCGAAAGGCTTTGCCCGATTCTGTTGGGCAAAGCCTTTCGACTTTTCGGCATTGCGTACAAAATTCATAAAAATCTTTTGTGTTTTGCGCTCAATTCCGAAGGCCATTGGCGCGGTACAAATAGGTGTGTTACTGTATCCTCAATCGGCATTGGCCGAATGGAGGGAATGAAATATGCTTACCGCACGAATTGAAAAGATACGACAAAATTATGTGAATGCAAAGCCGCAGATTTCCTGCGAGCGTGCTACGCTCTGGACGGAATCCTATAAAACGAGCGAGGAAAAGCCCGCCTGCATCCGCAGCGCACAGGCGTTTTATGACTGCTGCGCCGGGCTGGGGGTGCATATTTTTGAGGGGGAACTCATCGTCGGGGCCATCGGCGAATACCGCAAGTGCGGTATCATGTCGCCAGAATTTTCGTGGCAATGGGTAGACCGTGAGATGGACCACTTTGCCACCCGCCCGCAGGACCCTTATATCATGACGGACGACCAGCGCCGTTTTGTGCGGGAAAAAATCTTCCCTTACTGGAAAGGCAAGTCGCTGGAAGAAGCATTCCTTGCGCGGCTGCCTGCTGAACCCCGGCCGGTTTGATCAGTACATGGATCCCTATCCTATAAGTAACGAACAACTGCCCGCGCGTAAAACACAGATGTACGCGCCACAATTAACAATCTTCTGCCAGATACAGAGAAAACTTTGCAATCTCCGGCCAAAAAGCCCTATACACAATGATTTTGAAGGAACTACCAAAATAGACTTGCGTTTTTTGAGCAGTCTGCTATAATAACAGCATCATCACAGAACACGAACGGGACAAAGGGGTCGCGGACTTGCAAAAGCCGCGGCCCTTTTCGTATTCGCACAAAGGCGTGCAGCACCGGATTTGCGGTGCCGTGCGCCTTTTGTTTTGGGTGAAAGAGGGACTATTGTAAAATGGCAAGCATCCAGAAAGAGGGGGCACACCATGAAAAAGCGTAATCGAGTTTTTGCACTTACCGTTGCAGCCGCTATGTCCGCGAGCCTACTGGCAGGCTGCGGGTCCAGTGCCCAGCAGGGCGGGGCCGCATCCAGTGAGACAACCACCAGCACTGCCGCTGCGGCATCCGACGGCGGCGAGGATAATATCATTCGCGTTGGTGTTGTCTGCTCAATGACCGGCGGCTCCGCCATCTACGGTGAGGGCGCTCAGAATGCCATTGATATGGCTGTCGAGGAAATCAACGCCGGGGACTCCGGCTACAAAATCGAAATCGTCAACGGCGGCAAGGTCGCAGACGATGCCAAGGACGCCAAGCAGGCCATGAACGCCTACAACAAGGTCATGGCGGATTCGCCGGAGGCCATCGTCGGCAGTTTCTTCTCTTCGGTCACACTGCCCATGGCAGAGCAGGCCTCCAAGGACGGTATGCTGCTGCTGGCGACCGGTGCAACCAACGCCGATGTCACCCTGAAGGGCTCTACGATCTTCCGCAACTGCTTCATTGATCCGTATCAGGGCAAGATGGCAGCTCTGTTCGCCAAGGACAAGGGCTTTACCAAGGCCGCGGTCATCTACGCCAAGGACGATGACTACTCCAACGGTCTGAAGGATGCCTTTATTGAAAACTGCGAGGCCAACGGTATCGAGGTTGCCTACACCGGTGAGTGCATGACCACCGACACCGATTATTCCTCGCAGGCAGCGCAGGCCGTGGCCAGTGGTGCAGAGCTTTTGTATTATCCCTGCTTCCTCGACACCGTTCCGCTGCTGGTTGGTGCAGCCCGCAATGCAGGCTTTACCGGTGCTATCATGGGTGGTGACGGCTGGGATGGCTCCGACACGACCGGCCTTTCCGCACAGTTTGAGGATTGCTACTTTACGAACCACTACTCCAGCGAAGATACAGCCCCGGCTGTCCAGAACTTCGTGCAGAAGTACACGGAAAAGTACGGCACCGAAAGCCTGAACGCCTGCGCAGCCCTGTATTATGACGCTATGTACATGCTGGTGCAGGCCGCCGAGAATGCAGGCGGCACTGATACGGCCAGCCTTGTCAAGGGCATGACCGGCATGAGCTTCACCGGTGTCGGTGGCGACATCACGCTGGACGAGAACGGCGACGCTATCAAGAGCATTGCCATCAACACCTATGTGGACGGCGCAGTCAAGTGGACGGAAACGCTCGGCTCTGACGGCAAGGTCGTTTCCAAGGCTGAATAAAAAGTAAAGTCCAAAGACGGATGGGAGATGTACACGGTGGTGCTGCAACCCGCAAGGAACGCCTGCCGTGTACATTTCTTTTTTGAAACACCGTAGGAAAGGGGAATGGACCACAAATGAGCTTCTCATTGTTTTTCCAAAGCCTGATCAATGGATTGAACCAGGGCGCGATTTACGCACTGATTGCCCTTGGCTACACAATGGTCTATGGCATCATCCGTATGATCAACTTCGCGCATGGTGATTTTATCATGATTGGCGCATACACGCTGTTCTACACGATTCCGCTGATGGTCAACGCCGGTATGCCGGCCTGGCTGGCGGTCATTGTCGCCATCGCTGTCTGCGCGGTCGTGGGCGTGCTGGTGGAAACGTTCGCCTACCGCCCCGTGCGCAAGGCCGGGCCGATGTCGGCACTGATCACGGCGCTGGCAATGAGCATCTTCCTTGAGAACCTGGCCATGGTGCTGTTCGGTGCCAAGCCGCACAATGTGCAGGCTATCTTCAGCCTGCCGACCGTCACCGTGGGCGGTGTGGCGCTGCCGCTGAATGTGCTGCTGACCATTGCTATCGGGCTGGGCATGATGATTGCTTTGCAGCTCTTTGTCAAGAAAACAAAACTCGGCAAGGCGATGCGTGCTGTGCCGCAGGACAAGGATGCGTCCACTTTGGTGGGCATCAATGTCAACAAAATCATCACGACGACCTTTGCCATCGGCTCCGGTCTGGCTGCCGTGGCCGCGATGATGTACTGTGCAACCTACCCCCGTGTTACGAATGACATGGGCTCGATGATGGGCATGAAGGCGTTTATCGCTGCTGTGCTCGGCGGCATCGGCATCATCCCCGGCGCGATGCTGGGCGGTATTCTGATTGGTCTTATCGAAATCTTCGTCAAGCTGTTTGCCCCCGGCTGGTACGAGGCCGTGACCTACGGCACCCTGATCGTGATTCTGCTGGTCAAGCCTTCCGGTATTCTGGGCAAGAATGTCGGCGAAAAAGTGTAAGGGAGCGTGAACAAGATGACGAAACGACGGCTGGCCTCCTATGGGCTGAATCTGGTCGGTGTCACGCTGCTGTATGCGGCCATTACGCTGACCTTTACCTTCAATGCTTTTGGCAAAAGCACGACCTACATCCAGGGCATTTGTACCACCGCCTGCTATACCATCATCATGGTCACATCGTTGAACCTGGTCGTTGGCTTTATGGGTGAGTTTTCCATGGGCCACGCGGGCTTTGTCTCGGTGGGCGCATATGTCTCCGCCATCGTCTCCGGCGCACTGGCCGGGCATGGGCTTTCTGATTTAGGGCTGCTGCTTGTCGCCATTCTGGCGGGCGGCCTGGCTGCGGGGCTTATGGGCGTTGCGGTCGGCATCCCGGCGCTGCGGCTGCGGGGCGACTATCTGGCTATTGTCACCATGGCCTTTGCCGAAATCATCCGCGTGTGTTTCTGCAACTTTTCCATCACCGGGGGCGGCAAGACGATGAGCGGTATCCTCAAACTTTCGACGTTTGACCGCGCGTTCTGGATCATGGTCGTCTGCGTGACGATCATGTTCCTGTTTGTGCGCAGCCGCTTCGGCCGCACGGTGCAGGCTATCCGCGAGGATTACATCGCGGCGGCGGCCTCCGGCATCAACGTGACCTATTACAAGGTGCTGACCTTTGCCATCTCGGCGTTCTTTGCGGGCATCGGCGGCGGCGTTTACGCCCACTATATGACCGCCATGATTCCCACCAACTTCAACTTCAACTATTCTGCCGAGCTGCTTTCCGAGGTCATTATCGGCGGAACCGGCTCGCTGACCGGCTCCATCATCGGCGCGGCGTTCCTGTCCAGCCTGCCGGAGTTGATGCGCGACTTCTCCACCTACCGTATGCTGGCCTACTCGGTCGTGCTGGTGCTGGTCATGCTGTTCCGCCCGGGCGGCATCTTCGGCCGGTGGGAGTTCAGCCTGACCCGCCTGCTGGGCCGCTTGGCCCATCCCAAGGCGAAAGCCAAGAAAGGAGCGTGAGCGATATGGCGGTACCCGTATTGAAAGCCCAACATCTGGGTATCCAGTTCGGCGGCCTGAAAGCCGTGGATGACTTCAACATGGAGATCGGCGAGTCCGAACTGGTCGGCCTCATCGGCCCCAACGGCGCAGGCAAGACAACGGTCTTTAACCTGATTACCGGCGTTTACAAGCCGACCGAGGGCTCGTTCTATCTCTGCGGTGAGCGGATGAACGGAAAAAAGACGCATCAAATCGTCCACGCGGGCATTGCCCGGACGTTCCAGAACATCCGCCTGTTCAAAAAAATGTCGGTCATAGAGAACGTCAAGACCGCTATGCAGGCCCACACTACCTACGGTATGGCGGATGCCATCTTCCGCACCAAGAAATACTGGCAGCAGGAGGCAGAAATCACCGCCCGCGCCAAAGAACTGCTAGAAGTTGTTCACCTTTCCGGCAAGGAGGACTTGGAGGCCGACAACCTGCCCTACGGTGAGCAGCGCCGCCTGGAAATTGCCCGCGCGCTGGCCACTGACATGAAGCTGCTGCTCCTTGACGAACCGGCGGCGGGTATGAACCCCACCGAGACCGAGGAACTGCTGGAAATCATCAACTATATCCGCAATGAATTTAAAGTGTCCGTCCTGCTCATCGAGCACGATATGAGCCTTGTCATGAAGATCTGCGAGCGTATCCAGGTGTTGGATTTCGGTACGACGATCGCCTCCGGTACGCCGGAGCAGATTGCCAACGACCCGCACGTCATCGAGGCGTATCTGGGCAAGGACGAAGCGAAGGAGGCCGCCGATGCTTGAGATCAAGGACCTGCACGTCAACTACGGCGCAGTTCATGCGCTGAACGGGGTGTCCATGACGGTGAAGGACGGCGAGATCGTTTCCCTGATTGGCGCAAACGGCGCGGGCAAAACCACGACCCTGCGCACGATTACCGGGCTGGAAAAAGCGGCTGGCGGCTCCATCACCTTTGACGGGCACGACCTGCGCAAAACCGAGCCCAGCAAAATTATTACGTTGAAATTGGCGCATGTGCCGGAAGGGCGGCACATTTTTCCCCAGATGACGGTGGAAGAAAATCTTGAGATGGGGGCGTTCACCGACCCAACCGACATGGCGAAAACGATGGCCGACGTCTACGAGCGGTTCCCCCGCTTAAAAGAGCGCAAACGCCAGCTGGCGGGTACGCTCTCCGGCGGCGAGCAGCAGATGCTGGCCGTTGGCCGCGCCCTGATGGGCAGACCCAAGATGATTTTGATGGATGAGCCGTCGATGGGCCTGTCTCCGTTGCTGGTCAAGGAGATTTTTGCCATTATTCGGGAAGTCAACAAGCAGGGCATTACGATTTTGCTGGTGGAACAGAATGCGAAAATGGCGTTGGCAATCTCTGACCGCGCCTATGTGCTGGAAACCGGCACGATTACAATTGAGGGTGACGCCAAGGAATTGCTGAACGACGCCCGCGTGAAGAAAGCCTATCTGGGGCAGTAAGGGGGCCACTATGTATCCGAACTATCCCTACTTCGCCGTGGCCATCACCCGCACCTGCGGGTCGGGCGGCGGCAGTTACATCGGCAAAAAGCTGGCACAGGATTTTGACATCGACCTGTACGACCGGAAACTGTTGCGTCTGGCAGCCGAGGACAGCGGCATCAACGAGAAAATTTTTGCCGCCGCCGATGAGAATACCAAGAAAACACTGCTCTACCGCGTATCGCAGCATGTCTACGACGGCAGCTTCATCCCGCCGGAGAGCGGCAACTTCATCAGCGACCAGAACCTCTTCAACTATCAGGCCAAGGTCCTGCGGGAATTGCTGGACGAGGAAAGCTATGTCTGCGTAGGCCGCGCGGCGGACTTTGTGCTGAAAGATAAGCCCAATGTGCTGACTGTCTACATCGATGCCCCTTATGAGGATCGCATCGAGCGGGAGATGAAGCGCCAGGGCATCGGCCGCAGCCAGGCGATGCACTACATTGATAAGCTGGACCACTACCGGGAGAGCTATTATAAGTACCACACCGGCCGCCAGTGGAAGAGGGTCGAAAACTATGACCTCTGCCTGGACAGCGCCGCCATTGGCCTGGACAACTGTGTCGAGGTCATCAAGCGGCTCATCGAATTAAAATTCGGGGTAAAGTGCCCGCGATAAACAACAAAATCAGGGAGGAAAGAACGATGGAAGCACTTGCATACTATGACGGTAAAATCGGCACGCCGGAAGAATTGACGGTTCCTTTCAATGACCGGGTACACTTCTTCGGCGACGGCGTGTATGACGCGACAGTCGGTGCCAACGGCAAGGTGTATCTGATGCAGGACCACCTCGACCGCTTTTACACCAGCGCCAAGGCATTGGATATCAACATCCCGATGCCGAAAGAGGAACTGGGCAAGCTGCTGACCGACTTGCTTGCCAAAGTGGACGGAACAACGCACTTTGTCTACTGGCAGGTTACGCGCGGTGTCGAGACCCGCAACCATGTCTACGCCGAAAATCTCCCCGGCAAGCTGTGGGTATCCATACGCCAGAACCACCTGAACGACCCCGATGTGCCCATCAAGCTCAACACCGAGGAAGATACGCGTTTCTATCACTGCAACATCAAAACATTGAACCTGCTGCCCAGCGTTGTGGCGGCGCAGCACGCCAAGCGTATCGGCGTGCAGGAGACTGTGCTCCACCGCGGCGATATCGTGACTGAGTGTGCCCACTCCAACGTGTCCATCCTCAAGGATGGCGTATTTTATTCGCACCCCAACGATGAATTTATCCTGCGCGGCATCGCCAAGACCCACATGATCCAGGCCTGCTACCGCCTTGGCATCACGGTCATGGAAAAGTGCTTCACGCTGGACGATCTGATGAACGCCGAAGAGATCATCGTGACATCGTCCTCCAACTTCTGCCTGCATGCCTGTGAGGTGGACGGAAAGCCCGCGGGCGGCAAAGACCCGGCCACTCTCAAGGCCATCCAGGATGAGGTGCTGCGCGAATACTACGCCTACACCGGCAAAACGACCGTCGTGGACTGAACAGGGGGTGTGCAAGATGACCCGCGATGAACTGGAAAAACGCAACGTGGGCGAAAACCTCGATGCTTTGATGAATCTGGATCCGCGCGGCTACGGAGTCTGCCGTATTCTCTACGCGGGCAGCCGCGCCTACACCGGTGAGCCGCTGACGATGCACGCGGCGCAGGTGCTGTGCGATACAGTAAAAGGGAACGACCTTGTGTACATTATCACCGGGTTTGTGCTGCTGCCGCATAAAGTGCCCGAGATGGACGGCACAGTCAGTGCCATGCTGCTGGCCCGGGCGCTGGTGATGGCCTTCGGTGCGAAACCAGTCATCGTCTGCCCGGACGACAGCGTGCAGGCCATTGAAAAGTGTGCCGCCGTCGTGGGGCTGCATATCTACGAGGATTTAGACACTGTGCAGGCCTTGCCGTTGAGCATGGGCGTTGTCGCCTTTACGAAGAACATCACCTTCGCCCCGGCCCAGGCCACCGAGCTGGCTGCCCGCAAGCCTGCGGCGGTCGTCTCGGTGGAAGCCTGCGGCGCGAATGCGGTGGGCGTCTGCCACAATGCCGTTGGTCTGGATGTGACCGCCCTGCAGGCCCGCAGCGATGTGTTGTGGGATACCCTGCGTGCCAACGGCGTGCCGAACATCGCCATCGGCGACCTGGGCAATGAGATCGGCATGGGCACGATTGCCGAGCATATCAAAAAGTACGTGCCATTCACAGCGGAGGGCGAGTGCCAATGCGGCTGCGGCGGTGGCATTTTGAGTGCCACCAAGGCCGACAACATCATCACGGCGACCTGCTCCGACTGGGGCTGTTACGGCCTGATGGCGGCGCTGGCGTATCTCAAGAAAGATATGGAGATTCTCCACCATGAGGAGATGGAATCCGAGGTCATGCGGGTGGCGGCACGCAATGGGTTTATCGATATGACCGGCTCACTGCTGCCGGGCATCGATGGCTTCAGCACCCGGATGAATGTGGGCATCGTCAGCCTGATGCGCCAGTGTACGGCCTACGCGGTGCGGTACTCCCACAAATCGGATCACTGGTTCGGCCCGGTGCTGGCAAAGCATTTCTTTGACTGACTATATAATATGGAAGGAGGCGGCGGCCATGCTGTCGTTTCAGCTGCATCCGGTGGGGGACTGCGCCCTGCTGGCAGAGTTTGCACAGCGCATTGCGCCGGACATCGGCGCGGCGGTGGCGGCACTGAGCAGCCGTGTGCTGGCCGCAAAGCTCCCCGGCGTGGTGGAAACAGTACCCGCCTTTGCCTCGCTGCTCATCACGTATGACCTACTTGTAACGGAATACGATACCATAGCCGACGCCGTGAAAAAGCTGGCTGACGCCGACGGTGCGGACACTGCGGCAGGGGAGGGGAGGCTCGTTACAATTCCTGTCTGCTATGGCGGCGATTTCGGCCCAGACCTGCCCTTTGTGGCGCAGCACGCCGGGTTGACCGAGGAAGAAGTCATTGCCCTGCACGCCGGGCGGGAATATCAGATCTATATGCTGGGCTTTCTACCGGGGTTTCCATATCTCGGCGGTCTGGATGAACGGCTGTTCACCCCGCGGCTGGGAACGCCCCGCACGGCCATCCCGGCCGGGGCGGTGGGAATCGGCGGCGAGCAGACCGGTATTTATCCCATTGCCAGCCCGGGCGGCTGGCAGCTGATTGGCCGCACGCCGCTCAAACTGTTTGACCCAGCCTCAGGTACGCTGCCTTACGCGGCGGGGGACAGGATACGCTTTACCCCCATCACGGCAGCAGAATTTGTGGCTTTGGCGGCCAAGGAGGGCACAGTATGAGCATCACAGTACTGGACCCCGTCCCCCTGACCACTGTGCAGGACGCGGGCCGGGTGGGGTATGCAGCGCAAGGCTACCGCAGCTGCGGCGCGGCAGACAGCTACGCCTACCACCTTGCCAACGCTCTGGTCGGCAATGACCCGGGCGCGGCGGTGCTGGAATCCACCCTGCGCGGCCCGGCACTGCGATTTGAGGCGGACACCGTCTTTTCGCTGACCGGGGCGGAAAGCCCTGCTGCGCTGGACGGCGTACCCGTGCCCTATTACGCGCCGCTGCTGGCGAAGGCAGGCAGTACACTGAAAATCGGCGTGGTTGCGTCTGGTTTGCGCAGTTACTTGGCTGTGGGCGGCGGCATTGCCACCCCGCCCGTGCTGGGGAGTCGCGCCACCGATGTGAAATGCGGCATCGGCGGCTTGAAAGGCCGCAAGCTGGTAAAAGGCGACACGCTCCCCACCGGGGTATGCGATACCGCCGCGCTCTGGCGGATCATTACGGCCAAACATCTGGACCGCCCGCTGCGGGACAAGGCCGTGTGCCGGGGCACCCATCCTGTGCGAGTGCAGGGGGCACAGACTTTGCCGCTGCTGCGCGCCGTACCCGGCCCTCAGGATGGCGCGTTCACCGCACAGGGTTTACATGATTTTACCCACGGCATCTACACATTGACACCCAACTGTGACCGCATGGCCTGCAAGCTGGCTGGCCCGCCGCTGGCAATGCACCATGGCGCGGACATCCTCTCCGATGGCATTGTGCCCGGTTCGGTGCAGGTCTCCGCCGACGGTCAGCCCATCGTGATGCTGGCCGACCACCAGACCACCGGCGGCTACGCCAAAATTGCAACAGTCATCTCCGCTGACCTGCCCGCGCTGGCGCAGCTGCGTCCCGGTCAGCGAGTATGCTTCACCTTTGTGACCCCCGCCCAGGCCGTACAGGCCGCCCGGCAGCAGACCGCCCTGTGGCAGCAGGTACGAAATCGTTTGTAAAAGAAGGTGTGTTGTATGAAATACTCCGCATTTCCCCCGGCTGAGGTCCGTGCGCTGATCCGGGCGGGTAAGCTGGATGCCCCCACTACCGGCTATTGCGACGGCTATGCCCAAGGTAACCTGGTTGTGCTGCCCAAAGCGCTGGCATGGGACTTTCTGCTATTCTGCCAGCGCAACCCCAAGGCCTGCCCCCTGCTGGAAGTGGCAGATGCCGGGGAGCGCAGCTTCTCCCAATTTGCGCCGGGCAGCGATATCGCGCAGGACATCCCGCGCTACCGCATTTACCAAAATGGTAAACTAATCGAAGAAACTACCGATGTGACGCGGTATTTTGAAGAACGGGACGATTTAGTTAGCTTCCTTATTGGGTGCAGCTTCTCGTTTGAGTCGGCCCTGCTGGACGCCGACATCCCGGTGCGCCAGATCGAGGAGGGCGTCAACGTGCCGATGTACAACACCAACATTCCCTGCACGCCTGCGGGGGTGTTCAGCGGCAACATGGTCGTCAGTATGCGGCCCATCCCGTATGCGCAGGTGCCCGCGGCGGTAGCCATCACGGCGGGCATGCCCCGCGTACACGGAGCACCGGTGCAGATTGGCACACCGGAGGCTATCGGCATTACTGACCTGGACCACCCCGACTACGGCGACGCCGTGACGATACGCCCGGGAGAAACGCCTGTGTTCTGGCCCTGTGGGGTCACGCCGCAGGCCGTGGTCATGCACTCAAAACCCGAGTTTTGCATCACCCACGCGCCGGGACATATGTTTGTGACCGATGTGAAAAACACGGCGCTGAAATTTTAAGAGGGGGCTTTGTAATGCCAACCATTGATTTGAACTGCGATTTGGGAGAGAGTTTCGGCGCGTACACCATCGGGATGGACGATGAAATTTTACCCTACGTGACCAGCGCGAACATTGCCTGCGGGTTCCACGCGGGAGACCCGTCCGTGATGAAAAAGAGCGTATTGCTGTGCAAAAAATACGGCGTGCAGGTGGGCGCACACCCCGGTCTGCCCGACTTGCAGGGCTTTGGCCGCCGCAAAATGGCAATCAGCCCCGCCGAAGCTGAGGCCGATGTAGTGTATCAAATTGGCGCACTGAAAGCCTTCTGCGATGCGGCGGGTGTGCCGCTGCACCACGTCAAGCCACACGGCGCACTCTACAACATGGCTGCCAAAGACCCGGCGCTGGCGGCGGCCATCTGCCGCGCTGTGCAGGCTGCGGCCCCCGGTGCGGTGTTGCTGGCCCTGTCCGGCAGCGAAATGATCAAGGCCGCCCACACCATCGGCCTACCGGTCGCCAGCGAGGTATTTGCCGACCGCGGCTACCAGCCGGACGGAACCTTAGTGCCCCGCGGTACGCCTGGTGCGATGGTTGAGGACGAGGACACTGCCATAGTGCGGGTCTTGCAGATGGCAAAGCAGGGCACCGTACAGGCCAACGATGGCAGCACGGTAACTTTGCAGGCCGATTCCGTCTGCATCCACGGCGACGGGCCGAAAGCTCTTGCCTTCGTACAGAAAATCTCCACCGCCCTGCCCGCTGCAGGAGTGGAAGTCAGAGCGTTTACCGCGACCACCAGTGGGGCAACGTAGCCCACAACAAAATGTGGCATCACTAGCGGTGGGGACGGCCGGACTTTTGCGATTACGCGTTGCTGGTCTTTGCCATCAAGAGCTTACAAGAAAATAAAAGCAGGGCGAAGTAGGGAAATGCTCCGCCCTGCTTTTATGCGTTGTCTGTTGGATGCCACTCATCCCGGATGCCGATATCGGCACAGAGGATCTCGCCGCAGAAGGACGCGGAGCTGGGGGCTATGTGCAGGGGCTTGTAACTGTCAAATGTCACGGTCAGGTCTGCGTGGACGGCACCTTCGGCCACCTCGCCTGTGTCGGTGTTGACGCCGCTGGGCAGGTCAACTGCCAGCACAAATGCGCCGTTTTCCCGCTGGCGGTTTATCAGTGCGCAGGCGGCCAGCCCGGCCGGGTGCAGACTGCCGTGGAACCCGGTACCGTACAGGGCGTCTACCACGGCGTCAAAGGGCTGTGCCGTCAAGGCCGCAGCGTCACGGTATCACGCTCGATGAGGATGAGATCGCCTACATCGCGCTGCATCTGGGCGGTGCGCTGGAAACGCAGAAGGAACTGGCAAACCGTGTGCCTGCCGTGCTGTACTGCCCCAGCTACTACAATAATGGACAGCAGCCCGGCAAGACCGCATCGGTGCAGCCATCACGGGCGAGCACTGGCTGGATTTTACCGCAGCGGGCAAGGACAAAGGGCTGCATTTGCTGTGCGCGCATTTCGGTATCCCGCAGGAAAATACATATGCCTTCGGTGACAGCTACAACGATGCCCCCATGCTCCGCGCGGCGGCGCACCCCTACCTGATGAACATTGCGCCTGCCGATTTAAAGGCAGAGTTTGCCATGCAGATCGATGACGTGGCAGGTGTGCTGAAAACACTGGGACACTGAATAACGGCTTTTACGGCTTTTCTTTACAAGCGCGGCGAATTCTTCTATAATGGCGCTATACACTATGAATAGCGAGGAATTTCCATGAAGATGAAGGAAGATGAGAACCGGCGGCTCAACCAGGCGCTTGAGGATGCCGTGCAGGGCCTGCAGCAGGCCCCCACGCAGGAGCAACTTGCCCATACCCTGACCGTTGTGCGCCGCGTCATGCAGGCAGGCGGGCAGTGGATCGCCGCCGTGGAGACAACGCCCGGCGCGTCCGCAGCGCTGCGCCCCAAAATCGTGCAGACCGCCGACGGCGGGCGCTGGTGGTATGCCTTCACCTCGTTTGACGAGCAGATGAAAAGCCCCGATGCCGTGAAATCTACATTCTGGGCTGACATAAACAGCCTGTTTGACGCCGCGCTGGCTGCGGAGGAGATTCAGGGCATCATCCTGAATCCGTGGCACTGTACACTGCAGCTGGATAAAACGCTGATCCGCATCATCAAGCCATAAAAGCAGGGGAGAGGGTAAGTTCGTTCTGTTGCGATTACAGGAGTCGGTGCTGTTGGCTCCTATCTGCTGTGGGGGCTGACCGACAAGCCGGGGGTGACGGTCAGCGTTGTGGCCGAGGGCACCTGCGCCGTGCCGGGTGTACGATCAACGGCAAAACCTACCGCCCGCAGGTACTGACCCCCGCGTAAGCCCACGGCACAGACCTGCGGTGCCAGTTTTTTTGTAAGCTTTCTGGAGAAATGTTTTGCGCGGAGATTGACTTCGGAAAATTTGTCAAAAAATCTGAAAAAAGGTGTTGACATTTCCTTATGGGCGTGGTATAATAACTAAGCTGTCTCGCGAGAGACGGCGCAGGACCTTGAAAATTGAACAAAACTGAAACTTGTGGAACCTTGAACGTGGGTTTGGAAACCCACGATAATCAATTCCAAATTTACAAGTAATTCATACAGGACGCAAGCGATTGTGTCTGAGTGATTACAGAGATTTAACGCTTTTAAATGGCGATTAAATACCATTTATAAAGAGTTTGATCCTGGCTCAGGACGAACGCTGGCGGCGCG
>OLRW01001249.1_pt1 | contig 17154 bp, 10 predicted proteins | sample 1672701 | NCBI WGS metagenome assembly OLRW01 (sample SAMEA3136715, study PRJEB25190) | human gut metagenome | biome: human gut; feature: human-associated habitat; material: faeces | place: Austria | collected 2013
CCTGTACCATGATTATTCGGCCAAGCTGCCCATCATCGACTATCACTGCCATATTAACCCGAAGGAAATCTATGAGGACCGCAAGTTTGAGAACATCACTCAGGTATGGCTTGGCGGCGATCACTACAAGTGGCGTCAGATGCGTTCTAACGGTATCGACGAGAAGTACATCACAGGAGATGCAACTGACAGAGAGAAGTTCCAGAAGTGGGCAGAGACTCTTGAAAAGGCAATCGGAAACCCGCTGTATCATTGGAGTCACTTAGAGCTGCAGAGATACTTCGATTATCACGGTGTATTAAATGGTGATACTGCAGAAGAAGTATGGAATATCTGTAACGCAAAGCTTGCTGAGGATTCTATGACTGTTAGAAATATCATCCGTAAGTCTAATGTAAAGGTAATCTGCACCACTGATGATCCGATTGACAGCCTTGAGTGGCATAAGAAGATCGCTGCAGATGAGACTGTAGATTTCAAGGTATATCCGGCATGGAGACCAGATAAGGCAATGAACATTGAGAAGCCAGATTTCTTAGAGTATGTACAGAAGTTAGCTTGTGTATCTGGAATCAAGGTAGACAGTGTAAAGAGCTTGTTAGCAGCAATTGACAACCGTATGGAATTTTTTGATTCCATGAAGTGCTGCGTATCTGACCATGGTTTAAATTATGTTGTATATCAGCCGGCAAGCGAGGAAGCAGTTGAGGCAATCTTCCAGAAGAAGGTTAACGGTGAAAAGTTGACTCAGCTTGAAATTGACCAGTATAAGACAGCATTTATGATTCATGTAGGAAGAGAGTATCATCGCCGTGGATGGGTAATGCAGATGCATTATGGCTGCAAGCGCGACAACAATACCTTCCGCTATAACCAGTTGGGACCAGATACAGGATACGATTCCATCAATAATGATGCAACAGCAGCTCAGTTAGCTGATTTCTTAAATGCACTCAGCACTACAAACGAGCTGCCAAAGACAATTCTGTATTCCTTAAATCCAGCTGACAACGAGATCATCGGTACCATTATGGGCTGCTTCCAGGACAGCGAGGCAGTAGGCAAGATCCAGCACGGTTCTGCATGGTGGTTCAATGATAATAAGTCAGGTATGATCAACCAGATGGTAAGCCTTGGAAACCTTGGTCTGCTTGGAAACTTTGTTGGTATGCTGACTGACTCCAGAAGCTTCTTATCCTACACAAGACACGAGTATTTCCGCCGTATCCTGTGTGAGTTAGTAGGAGGCTGGGTAGAGAACGGCGAGTATCCATACGATAAGAAGGCATTAAAGAACATTATCGAGGGTATCAGCTACAACAATGCAAAGGCATATTTTAACTTCAAGGATTGATTTTGAAGTAAATAGTTACCTGAGTTTTTTGTAAAATACGATGTCAGGGTCAGCTAGTTGTGATCCTGACATTAGTTTAATTTTAGTATGGAGGTGCATAGTATCCTTTATGGATAGTCACAGTATGACCCTGGTGGTCGCTTTAATATTATTAATGATGGGTTCTGCCTTTTTCTCTGCAACAGAGACGGCCTTTTCCTCGCTGAATAAGCCGAGATTAAAAAATATGGCAGCAGAAGGCAACAAAAAAGCAAAGCTTGCATACAAGCTTGCAGAGAATTATGATGAATTGATTTCAAGTACACTTGTAGGAAATAACGTTGTAAACATTGCAGCAACAACAATTGGAACACTTCTCTTTGTAGGATGGCTCGGATCAAATGGAGCTACTGTATCAACTATCTTTATGACAGTGATTACTTTAGTTTTTGGTGAAATCACACCAAAGAGTCTGGCAAAGGAATGTCCAGAAAAATTTGCAATAACTGTTGCTCCAATTATCAATATTCTAATTACTGTTTTAAAGCCAGTGAATTTCCTTCTGATCAAGTTAAAGAGCAGTGTAGGAAAGCTTTTAAAGGTCAGCGGCACAACGAATGGAATCACCGAAAATGAGCTTCTTACAATAGTAGATGAGGCTGAGCAGGTCGGTGGACTTGACAGTAATGAGAGTGAGCTGATTCACAACGTGATCGAGTTCAATGATCTTCAGGCAGGAGACATCATTACACCGCGTGTTGATGTTACAGCAGTTGATATCACAACGCCAAACGAAGAAATTGCAGATGTGTTCAAGACATCTGGCTATTCCAGAATCCCTGTATACAAAGATACGATTGATGATATTATTGGTATCTTGTACGAGAAAGATTTCCATAACTATGTGGCAGGAACTACAAAGTCAATCGAAACGATCATGAAGCCGGCTGAGTTCATTCCGCCTACAGTCAAGATCTCCGAGCTTTTAAAGAAGTTCCAGCAGACAAAGCTTCATATCGCTGTTGTTGTGGATGAGTTTGGCGGTACAGAGGGTATTGTTACCATGGAAAATATCTTAGAGGAGCTTGTAGGTGATATCTGGGATGAGCATGATGAGGTAGAGGCTGGCATCAAAAAGTTAGATGATGGAAGCTTCATCGTTCCAGAGGACATGGATTTAGACGATTTCTTTGAGCAGTTTTCCATCAACACCGAGACAGAAGCTTCTACTATCAACGGATGGATTACCGAGCAGATTGGAAAGATTCCGGAAGTAGGCGATTCATTTGATTTTGAAAATCCTGTTTCAGAGGAAGAAGATTCAGAAAAGGATAAAGAAAATCAAAACAACAAGCCGCAGAAGCTTCATATTGAAGTGACACAAACCGAGGGACAGAAAGCAGAAGAGATTCATGTGGTGCTCCTCCATAATGATGAGAGTGAAGAAAGTAAAGAAAAAGCATAATCATCTTAAAAAAGCATAAGTAGAATCGACAGATCTTCCATAGCAGGAGGGTCTGTCGATTTTTTATTTAAATTGAACTGTGAATCAAATGACAGCAAGCTCAAAGTGTGCTATGATAGAATTATCATAAAGATTCAATATAATAATGAAAATTCATTGAGCAGCGTGCTGGCGATCGCTTATCTTTGTGCAATGCAGTATTATTTTAAGCCAATTCGGGAATTGCCGACTGGCAGAGGCTTTGCTGATTTTGTTTTCATTCCAAAGCCAGAATATCAAAATGAGTACCCGGCACTAATAGTTGAATTAAAATGGAACCGCAATGCACAGACAGCTATGCAGCAGATAAAAGATAGAAACTATCCGGCATCCATTCTAAGTTACACGGGTGATATTTTATTAGTTGCAATAAATTATGATAAGAGCAGTAAAGAGCATCAGTGCCAGATAGAGCAGTATCAAAAAGAGTAAGGATCTAAGAAAGAACATAAAAGGAGCCTGCGGTTTTGCAAATGGGTGTCCAGTGAGCTGTAACGAAATTGGTCCGGCGACGAAACCATTGCACCTAAGGGCTTTCGTAAACTTTAAGGGCAGAAACAAATTTTTTAGTTTAAACCCTGCAAAAAAGTAGCTTTTGCATGAATCCTGTGGTAAAATAGTCATATGATGGTGGCAATTTGAACAAAAACCACACGATATTTTAAAGGAGGATGTGCGAATGACTCAAAAAGAACAGAAAAATCAAATCAAAAATCTGCTGGCATGTGCAGAGCGTTTGTTATGCTGTATGACAGAAGTACAGCAGGATATGGACGAAGCAGCAAAGTCAATTAAACAGCAAAAATTACTTTCAGATGAAATCGCGTCAAAACTTGAGAATAAATTAAAAAAATTGCGGGAAGAGACAAAAAATTATACAGATATTTGTGGCGAGACAGGGATAAAAAATCTTATGGAATCTTCTATGTCAGAGGCAAAGCATGTTTTAACAGAACAGCTGCAGCTGATTGAGAAAGAGGAGAGAAGGCTTGCGTATAAGCGTTTTAAGTCCCTGCAGTCGCTAGATCCAGATACAAACGAGCATATTTCGTCGTATAAGAATGATCTTAAGGAATTATTGGATGCATATGAAAAAGCACCGTCAGATGAAAAGATAGAGAAAAAACTAGATGCTTACAGTACATTTATGCAGGCACTTGATGAGACAGACAGCGCCAAAGTTATAGCATATATTCTGGAACTGTCGTCTGTATTTGATAATCAGCTGCTTGGAAAGGCATTTGTGGCAAGAACGATTAAAGAAGCATCAAATGAAAGCGATCAGACTGACATTGTAGTGGAAGAAAGCAACGAGGAGCCTGCGAAAGATAACGAAGCAGTTGAAGATGCGCAGCTTCTATCAGAGATTGCAGCAGCAAAGCAGCTTCCATTTATTCGTGATGAGGATGTGGCTTGCTATACACTTGAGATTGAAAAAGGAAAAGAAGAGAAAAAAGTTGGAACAAAGAGCTTTTTAAACGAAATTCGTGCAAAGTTTGCAACGGAAAATGGATTGGTTTTAACATGTCTTGATACGTTTGGTGTGCTTTCCATTCAGTTTCTGGCACTCGCAACGAAGAAATCCATGATCACACTCGAAATGTCATTTCGCTACTTATTTGAAAAAGGATATATCAGAATTTATAAAATTCTTGGATTGGATTCTTTTTATTCCCTTTCAGCAAAGGCATGGAAAGCAATGCAGTCAAGAGAAGCACGCAATTATTTAAAAATAAAAGGTATTGTTTATGATAATCAGGCAAAAAATGAAATGAATCTTGATGTGGATGAGGAATCTGTCAATGCAGCATTTGCAAGGATTGCTTATCTGCGTTTGCTGAATACATTTTATGAGATTATTCAGCCAAATACCTCAATGAAGGAAGCAGTTTTTGATGAGTGTTTTGTGGCTGTATTAAAGGATACATCTTCCATAATTATGATTGGTATTTTCTGGAGCTTAAAGGGAAGTAAGGATGAAGAGATTCTTCTTGAAAATATTCGAGAGAGCATAGATTATGGCACTGATTACGTTATTATTGCCGGACTAAACAGGGATTATGCAGTTTGCAATGCCGATTATGTAGTAAAAGAAATGACATTTGATCCAAAGTGTGTAATCTGCTACGATTTGCTAAAAAACGAATATTTTGAGTATGTGTCAAATGATCCGTTCTCTCCAAAGAAGCTGTTAGAAAAGAAGGAAAATCAATCAGAGGATCAGTTAGAGTGTCAGCCAGAAAGTCAATTTGAAGATCAATTACCAGATCAGTCAGCAGACTCTTCAAAAGATGAAATACAAAATGCCTGCATGATGATTGTGGAAGAAAAAACTTACTGTGCTACAGCTTATCTCGATGCTGTAAAGGATACAAATGAACAATATAAAATGCTGTATGAGCAGTTAGCTTACGCAGTCAATGATCCTAAAATGAGATGCTCCTATGATTCTCATAAAATCTTTGCAATGTATCCGCAGAATGAGGATATATTGACAAATTATCTTATGCTGTCTACCTGCCTTCGCAATTTCTTTATGAACCATATTGAATATGATTATGAAATGAAGGCATTATATGAGAACATGAAGAGTATTCCTATGACACAGGCTTATCCTGAGCTGATGAGCGCAGCATATCGCATGGTGCAGTTTAAGGGAAAATTCCATAAGGGAATTGATTGCTACGCCGATTATCGCCTAAGGGATCAGATGAAAATTGAACATCGACTGGAAAATCTGGCAGTGCGTGCAAAGGGATATTATGAAACATACGTGTTAGGTCAGCCTAAAAACCATAAAAACGTAAAGCGCTTTGTTGATACATGGAAATTAGTTTTTGCTGAGGATGGTGAGATGGCATCATATCTTCAGGCAATCATGAATGGCGAATACGAGTATGCGAGTCTGTTTCGTGTAAATTTGCTTATTAATTTTATTAGTGATGGCTGTACAGCCGAATATTCAAATCTTAACCGTGAAAAGTTAGGAAACTATATTAATGACTGTTGGGATAAATCAAAGACAAATGGCGGAACCAAATTTAAGACTAGCAATCTTATGAGCGACCTTAGAAATAACCTGACAAATGCTATGGAAAAGGTTATTGGGATTACATGTGAGTGGATTGATCTGGCATCTGGACGCAGCCGTTCTGAAAATGATGCAGGTGAAAAGCGCTACCGTGAGATAAAAAGTGATCTTAGGGCAGAATTAAAAGCTGCTGAAAAAATCGTTCAAAAGAAGGAAACAGCAGAAGATATTTATGTGCAGGCAGGAAAAGCTGTGCTAGCGCAGACAATAAAAGAGCTTCTGGCAAGATTGGATGGCAGATACAAGGAAGAGTCTCACAAATATTTTTACATAGATTTTTTAAGAGGAAGCGAGGTACTTTTAGACGAAGAATATTTTCCAGATAAGCGGGGAAATTTTGCTGATTTTGAGAAATTGTCACTTCCGGCTCGTATTTTGCGTCATTCTAAGCTTGAGCTGTTAAGTTTTGAGGAAAAGCTTGAGCATATTTTCAAGGAATATGGAGACGACTACGGAGCAGCAGAACAGATTTTAGATTATATGCAAAAAAATAGAAATGCAACAGAAGAATACAATATTCAGGCATCTAAGGAGCAGGCTGGAAAGGATGCTCAAATCCGTCTTAATAACTTTATTGAAAATCTGGAGTTGGCGCAAAGCTATGGACAGATTGAAGAGACAAAGGAAAATAAGAAAGAAAAAATTCAGAAGATCGCAAATGAGTGGTTTGCTTATGCTGATGAGACGAAAAATTATGGCTTCTTCAAACGAATCCTGGAGGAGTACGAGAAAAAACTTCACGAGGACGCAAAGGTGCGCGGAGAGGCACTCCTTCGCGAGGTGGAAGGAATCGAGAATAACGACACGTTAGATGAGTGCCGCAAAAAGCGCATTGCCGCAATAAAAAGCATGATCGAATGTCAAAACTATACAGTGGCAGAGGATCTTTTGTCAAAAATTAATAGTGAAGAGACAGATGAGGAGCGGGAAATTCGAGGCACTGATTATCTGGCAAAGTTTATTGAAGAGTATGACTATAATTATAAGGCAGTTGCTAACAGCAGCAAGAGTCTTAGTGATCTGGCGGTTGTGCGGATTCATAACAAGGACGAAAAGTGGGCAAAGCGCCTTATTGACAACTGGATGAATAACGGACAGGCTTTGGGACAGTATAAGCTGACAGCTCTTCTTGAGGCACTTGGCTTTTTAGACGCACAGGTAAAGGAGCAGGCAAAGCTTGGAAGAATTGAAAACTATATGGTTACGATTCCTGCTGTAGTAGGAAGAAAAGCAAACTATAAGCATCCGATTGCGGCATTTGGATCAAAGGCGCAGACAGAGGGCTTTCGCGTTGCCTGCCTGTTTGGAAAGTATGATGCAGACCGTCTGATTGAAGAATTAAAAAATATCGGAAACAGCAAAAATACACTAGTTCTTCTTGATTATGCGCTGTCACTTCCAGACAGAAGATTATTTGCAAAAAAAATAAAGGCGAGCTTTAGTGATAAGGTCTTTGCAGTCATTGACCGCGTATTATTAATGTTCTTAGTAAACAATTACAGTGTGCAGTTTATCAATCAGATATTGATGTCTGTTATGATGCCATTTTCATATTGTCAGCCGTATGTGTGGGATTCTTCAAAGGTAATGCCTCCGGAGATATTTATCGGAAGACAGGAAGAGCTTGAAAAAATCGAATCACCTTCCGGTGTCAATATTGTTTATGGCGGACGTCAGCTTGGAAAGTCGGCACTTTTAAAAAAGGCAAAAATGGATATTGATTTTGATGAAAATAATAACCGTGCCGTTTACATTGAAATCAAGGGCATGGATTATGAACGAGCAGCTAAAAAGATTTGCTGTGAGCTGTATGATGCAGGTGTTCTAAAAGAAGAAATTGATACGACAGACTGGGATGTACTAGCAAGGGCAATCAAAAAAAGGCTGCTTGACGATAAAGAGGAACGTATTCCTTATCTGTTACTTTTGTTAGATGAGGCAGACACATTTATCGAGAGCTGTACAGAAGTAAATTTCAAACCGTTTGATGCTCTAAAAGAGATTCAAAATATTGGAATGGACCGCTTTAAGTTTGTTATTGCAGGTCTTCATAATATTGTGCGTTTTAAGCGCGATGCAGCATTGTCTAATAATAGTGTGATTACGCATTTGAGCTCGATTACGATCAGACCGTTTCACACAAAGGATGCAAGACAGCTTCTCGAGGAGCCGCTTTATTGTCTGGGATTTCGCTTTCCAAAGGAGCGTCAGGCGCTGATATCACTTATTTTAGCAAGCACCAATTATTTTCCAGGATTGATTCAGCTTTATTGTGCGAATTTAATTGAAGCAATGAAAAAGGACGATTATGCCGGATATGATGAAGGCAATACACCAGCCTATGAGGTCACACAAAAGCATATTAAAAAGGTGCTCTCAGATCCATCCTTTATGAATCAGATTCGTGAAAAGTTTGAGATCACGCTTAAGCTTGATGAAGATAACATGTACTATATCATTGCACTTTTGATGGCGTATCTGTATCACCAAAATGCAAACTCAGCAGCTGACAGTGAGGGCTTTTCGGCAGAGGATATCAAAGAGGCGGCAATTGGCGTAGGCATCAATCAGGTTGCCGTTCAGAAAACACAAGTCATTAATGGACTGATGCAGGAGCTTCTTGAGCTTAACATTTTGCGTCATACAGTAAACGAAAAGTATCTGTTCTCACGATACAGCTTCTTCCAGATGATGGGAACATCAGATGAAATTGACAGCCGTTTGCTTGAATACATGGAGAATCAATAACGGGGTGAAACAATGGATAGACTATGGTGGGAAAATATAACAAATACATCACATTTCATTGATCAGATTGTGGAAGCCGTTCAGTCAGGCAGCCATCTGTTTTTACAGCTTCCGCAGTTTGTCCCGTGGTATGAGACAATGAGCGATCTGGTCATATCGAAAATTGAAAGGCAAAACTCAGACCGTTCCCTGAAAATTATTATGGATAGCGGCAAAGATCCGGGGGAATATCTGTTTTATCAATATTGCCGTCAGGAGAAAAGGGCGCAGTATAGGCCAGGAATAGGATATGCGCAGTTTCTTGCAAAAAGCGAAGAGTTAATAATGAACCATTATATCCTCTGGGTAACGCAGGCAGATGCAGCGCAGGCGAAGAAGTGGTACACTTTTCTGGAAGGCTACAGCAAGACGCTTGGCAAAGGGAAAAAAGGCTGTATATTTTTGATTGAAACAAGAGAAGATGTACCAATTATTGAACGCGGAAGCATCAAAAGACTTGTTTATGAGAAAGAAATAGCACATTATGACACATATCTTTTTGCGATGCTTGCGGCATCCACGCAAAAGCAGACAGAAGGTTTTCGCCAGTATCTGGCAGAGGCTGTTTCATCTGTTGTGCCAGATGATGCAGAGCTTGCCTGCGCATGTATCAAGAGAGGGCGTATATTTTTAGAGGATCCTGTAAAGACAATTGCGTCAATAAAAAAAGAAACATTTAGAAGCGATGGAACGGACTTTTGGCCTGACATAAGCGAAAAGCAGATTGCAGAACGAATGTGGGAAGCGCAGATTAAGGTAGTATTTCCTATTATAGAAAAGCAGCGAAGCATTATCGTGGAGCGATACAGAAAAGGAATTGAAGCACTTCTTCCAATCACTGGTGCATACGGCGAAATGTTTTTTGATGCCGAGGATGTGGAAATTGGTGTCTTGTCTCATCTGGTATCATTAGGGAGATTAGTTGTCGCTTTCGAAGATGGGAAAATGATTGCAAGGCTTAGAAATGCAAGAAATACACTGGCACATATTAAGCCTATGACACAGGCAGAAATTGACGAAATTTTGTAAATAAAAAAGCAGCGACCGGATTGATCGCTGCTTTTTTGCATTATAAGATTCGTATACGAATAATATTTTCCATTGCCTCTAACTTTTTCTCAAATTCATCACTTACAGGCGCTTCTACATCAAACATTGCATATGCATATTCGCCGCGGCTTTTTGAAACCATATCACTGATGTTAACACCAGCCTCACCAAAAAGAGAAGTCAGCTGACTGATAACATTTGGTCTGTTGTAGTGGCATACACAGATACGAGCTGCCTTTTTGCGATAGCCAAGGCTGCAGGATGGGTAGTTGACAGAGTTTTCAATATTTCCATTTTCAAGATAATCCATAATCTGGTTGACAGCCATAACAGCACAGTTTTCCTCAGATTCTTCAGTTGAAGCACCAAGATGAGGAAGTACAAGAGCACCAGGCATATTTACAACAGCTGGATTCGGGAAGTCTGTAACATAGCGAGAAACCTTGCCGCTTGCAAGAGCATCAGCCATGTCAGCATCATTTACAAGAATATCTCTTGCAAAATTTAAGATCTTGACACCATCCTTCATTTGATCAAAAGCACGCTTATTCAACATACCCTTTGTAGAGTCAAGTGCAGGAACATGGATGGTGATGTAATCACACTGATTATAGATTTCATCATTATCCTTTACGATTGTAATGTGGTGAGAGAGACGAACTGCATTCTGGATGCTTAAATAAGGATCGCAGCCAAAAACCTCCATTCCAAGCTCACTTGCAGCATTTGCAACAAGAACACCGATTGCACCAAGTCCGATTACGCCAAGCTTCTTTCCCTTAATTTCATTTCCAGCAAAAGCCTTCTTTGCCTTCTCAGCTGTCTTTGCAATATTTGGGTCATCCTTATTTTCACGTACCCAGTGACAGCCGCCTGCAATATCACGTGAAGCAAGCATGAGTCCTGCAATAACGAGTTCCTTTACACCATTTGCATTTGCACCTGGTGTATTAAAAACAACAATACCTTTTTTTGCGCAGGAATCAAGCGGAATATTATTCACACCGGCACCGGCACGTCCAATTGCAAGAAGAGAATAAGGAAGTGTCATTTCATGCATAGAAGCACTGCGAAGAAGCACAGCATCAGCATTTTCAATCGAATCAGCGATGCAGTATGTATCATCAAAACGGCTCATTCCGGCATTAGAAATTGGATTTAAGCAATAAACACTTTTCATTTCAAATTCTCCTCCTCAAACTTTTTCATAAATGCAACAAGTGCCTCTACACCTTCCTTTGGCATTGCATTATAGATACTTGCACGCATACCGCCTACAGTGCGATGACCCTTTAAGTTAACAAAACCGGCAGCCTCAGCTTCCTTTACAAATTTGGCATCAAGCTCCTTGTCGCCAGTTACAAATGGAACATTCATTAAAGAACGAGAGGACGGCTCAACTGTACCGTGAAACAGCTTGCTAGAATCAAGATAGTCATAGAGGATCTTTGCCTTTTCTACATTTCTTCTTTGCATTTCCTCAAGACCGCCCATTTTCTTAAGCCACTTGAAGACCTTGCCGCAGATATAAATACCATAGCATGGAGGTGTATTGTAAAGAGAATCAGCATCTGCATGGATCTTGTAGCGAAGCATGGTAGGTGTTCCTGGAAGAACATCATCAGTAATAAGATCTTCACGAATGATTGCAATTACAACACCGGCAGGACCGACATTTTTCTGAACACCGCCGTAAAGCATACCATATTTAGTAACATCAACCGGCTCAGATAAGAAGCATGAAGAGATATCAGCTACAAGTGTTTTTCCCTTTGTATTTGGAAGTGTGTGGAATTTGGTGCCGTAGATAGTGTTGTTTTCACAGATATAAACATAGTCGGCATCGTCATCGATTGGAAGATCAGAACAGTCTGGAATATAAGAAAATGTTTTGTCAGCACTAGAAGCGACAACGTTAACCTCGCCGTAGAGCTCAGCTTCTTTAGCAGCCTTCTTTGCCCACTGACCGGTTACAATATAATCAGCTTTCTTATTTTTCATCAGGTTCATTGGGATCATAGCAAACTGCTGGGATGCACCACCCTGTAAAAATAAAACCTTATAATTGCCCGGAATATTCATCAGTTCACGAAGATCAGCCTCAGCCTCTTTAATGATCGCATCGTAAACCTTAGAACGATGGCTCATCTCCATGACAGACATACCGCTTCCCTGATAGTCAAGCATTTCAGCTGCAGCCTCCTGCAGTACCTCCTCTGGCAGCACAGCTGGACCAGCAGAAAAATTATAAACTCTTCCCATAAAGAAACCTCCTTATCACTGCATTAGATATTATCGGGCGGTCAAAGACCGGTGAGATGCAGTGATTCACTATGGTACTTTACCATATTAAAGTTTAATATAATACTCAATTAGAAATAAGTCAATACCTAATTTCAATAATTCTTCACAAGAGGACAAACAATGGACACAAATTTATCAAAGAGTCGTCACATTTGACGCCTAACATTACAAACGATAGCAAAACAGCAATAAGGCTGTTTGCAAAAATGAGATGCAGGAGGACAAGACTTTGATTGAAGTAACAGGTCTGGTAAAAAAATATGGAAACCATGTGGCTGTCGATCATTTAAGCTTTCGTCTGGAGCCAGGAAAGATTTATGGCTTTCTTGGTCCAAACGGAGCTGGAAAATCAACGACCATGAATATGATGACCGGATATATCGGCCCTACAGAGGGAACGATTTTAATTAATGGTCACGATATCGTGAAGGAACCAGCAGAGGCGAAGCGCTGTATAGGCTATCTGCCTGAGCTCCCGCCGCTGTATACAGATATGACAGTATGGGAATATCTTGAATTTGCGGCACAGTTAAAAAATATTCCGGCGAAAAAGCGTCAGGAGAGCATTTTGAATGCTATGAAGATGACTGGACTTGTCGATGTAGCAAAAAGACTTATCAAAAATCTTTCAAAGGGCTACCGTCAGAGAGTCGGTTTTGCACAGGCTGTGCTTGGCATGCCGGAAATCATAATCCTTGATGAGCCGACTGTAGGTCTTGACCCAATTCAGATTATTGAGATTCGTTCACTTATTAAGGAGCTTGCAAAAGAGCATACCGTTATTTTAAGCTCACATATCCTTTCCGAGATTAGTGCCGTATGCGATGAGATTTTAATTATCTCTCACGGAAGACTAGTTGCAAGTGATACAACAGAAAATCTGATGCACTACATGGATAGTGATGCTATGCTTGAAATCAGCATAAGGGCGCCAAAGGAGCAGGCAAAGAACAGCTTTGCACAGCTTCATCATGTTGTAGCAGTTTTGGAAGCCACAAAGCAGAATGAGGATGATAAGCATCTGAATTTGACCTCATTTGAGATACGTACAGATGGCGCTGATGTGCGCGAAGCTGTATTTGGTATCTGCGCAGAAAAAAATTGGCCTATTTATGAGATGAAATATTCAAAGGCAACACTTGAGGATGTCTTTATGGAGCTGACTGCCGACAATAAGGCTCATGAAGAAGAGATGGATGAGATTAAAAAATCGGCAGAGGAGGCCGTAAAGGAAGCAGAGCAGACAAAGCAGGCCAATAAGGAGGATGACAATGAAAGCAATATTTAACAGAGAATTTAAATCTTATTTCACATCCATGATTGGACCTGTATTTGTGGCCGCACTTGTGCTCGTGACAGGTATTTACTTTATGGTGTATAACATGAGTTATGGCTATCCTTACTTTGCCTACACATTAAGTGCCTCTGCCATCGTATTTGTACTGACTGTTCCGCTTTTGACAATGAGAAGCTTTTCAGAGGAGCGTCATTCAAAGACAGATCAGCTTCTTTTGACATCACCGGTATCTGTGACACAGATTGTTTTAGGAAAGTTCTTTTCAATGGCAGCAGTTGTTGCGATTCCATGTGTGATCTTTTGCCTGTGTCCATTGATCATTAAGAGCACTGGAACAGCATATTTTCTTGTTGACTATTCAACTATTCTTGTATATTTTCTGATCGGCTGCGCTTATGTTGCCATTGGAATGCTGATCTCAGCAATGACAGAGAGTGTCATCATCGCGGCAGTTGGAACGATCATTACACTGCTTTTGATCAATTTGTCAAATGGTCTTTCCCAATATGTGCCAAATACAGCAATTGCCTCTTTAATAGGCTGTCTGATTCTTTTAGTTCTTCTTTGCGTCATTGTCTATGTAATGACAAAGAGCAATGCAGCTACGTTTGGTCTTTTGATCGGTGGAGCAGCAGTTTTAATTATTCTTTACGTTGTAAAGCCAGCTCTTTTTGAGGGACTTGTTCCAGGAATGATCGAAAACATAGCATTTGCAAAGGTAATGACAAGCTTTGTTTCTGATTATGTGTTTGATGTAAAGGGTGTTGTGGAGCTGATCTCGATTTGTGCGGCATGCATCTTCCTTACCACACAGGTAATCCAGAAGAGAAGATGGAGCTAAGATAAGCGCTAGATTGGTGTAAGAAAAAAGCCGAAAAAGCGGCAGAATGAGAGGAAAGCAGGCAGAAATGGATATCAAAAAAAAGAAAGAAAAAAAGCCGTCAGGTAAAAATATTTCATCTGTAGTGCAGCTGAAAAACGGAAGCTTCAGCCTTGCAGTGACGGCAATTGTGCTGGCAATTATTGTAGTAGTAAATTTGATTATAGGACAGCTTCCATCAAAGTTATTAAATTGGGATTTAAGCGAAACTGGAATTTTCAGTGTTTCAGATACTTCCAAAGAATTATTAAAGGACTTAGACAAGGATGTTACTGTTGAGGTAGTGGCAGAGACGGGAAATATAGACTCTCGTATTGAAAAGTTTATCTCTATCTATGGCGATCTTTCATCTAAGTTAAAGGTTAGCTATGTAGACCCTGTTCTTCACCCTGAGATTCTTACAAAATATGGAATTTCAGCAAACTCTGTTGTTGTATCATGCGAAGAAACTGGAAAGAATCAGGTAATTTCCTTTAGCGATATAATTGTAAGTCAGCAAAATTATTATGGCTACAGCAGCGAATCAGAATTTGATGCAGAGGGTCAGCTGACAAGTGCTGTTGCAGCTGTTACCTCCGATAACGATAAAAAGATTTATCTTTTAAGAGGTCATGGTGAGTCTGCAATAAGTCAGGAGCTTGGCGAGCTGCTTACTAAAAACAGCATGACAACATCAAATTTAAATCTTCTTGAGGCAGCATCTGTGCCGGATGATTGTGATCTTTTGATTATCAACAATCCTACAAGTGATCTTGGAACTGATGAATATACAGAACTTCATAACTATCTGTATCAGGGCGGAAATGTGCTTTTGCTTCGCGGTGTCACCGATAAGGAGCTTACAAACTTCAATGAGCTGATGGAAGATTATGGTATGACTATGGTAAACTCCTATATTGGAGATCGTGATCGCTATTACCAGAGAGCACAGAGTGCGTTCTATTTCTTCCCAATGATCACAAGCAATGACACAAATGTAGAAACAACAAGCAGCATCTTAGTCGGTGCAGTAGCAGGTATGACAGCATCAGAAAATACACCAGAAGATGTAACACTGACAACACTTTTAACTACAAGTAACAATGCATTTCGTGAAGGAAACAGCAATGAGGCAACACAGTTTATTCTGGCAGCATCAGCACAGAAGACAGTACCAGCAGATACAGAAAGCGAGAGCGAGTTAGAATCTGGCAGTGATACAAAAGAAACTGAAAAGACATCCGCTGAGAGCGTTTCAGAGGAAGCTTCAACTGAAAGTGTAGCTGAAAATGCATCAGAGGAAGTTACGTCTGAAGCAGCATCTGAGGCAGAATCTACCGAGGAAAGTACTCTTGAGGATGTTCTGACTGACATTTCAGTTGGAAACACAGATGGCTGGCTTGAGACACCATCAGCAGATTCTAAGCTGACTGTTATCTCAGCATCCACCATGATTGATTCCAGTTTGATTGGGAACTTCACTGGAATTGAAAACTTAAATGAGTTCATTAACATCGTATCATCTTACTTCGATGATGTTCAGAACGTATCAATTCCGGCAAAGAGCCTTTCAGTTACTTACAATACTGTAACAGGAAGCAGCATTTGGAATGCATTGTTTATAATCATCATCCCAGTCTTTTCAATTGTTGCGGGATTGGTTGTATGGATCCGCAGAAGAAAGGCATAATGGTGTGAGTATATGACAAAGAATACAAAAAAACTACTTGGTTTAGTCGGTGCGCTTGCCGTCCTTGGAGGCGCATACGGCACAATAGTATTGATCAATCAGCATAATGAAGAAAAAAAAGCCGAGCAGTCAAAGGCAGAAAAAGAGGCAAACACCTTTTATTTAAGCCAGATGGAGGAGCCTGTTTCAATCAGCTACACAAACAGCTACGGAACATTCGCATTCAGCTATGACACTGAGAACGAGACTTGGAGCTATGACAGCGACGAGCACTTTCCTGTCACACAAAGTTATTTGACTTCCATTTCAAGTGATTTAAAATCATTTACTGCAGAGCGTAAGCTAGAGGAAGTACAGGATGACTTGTCAGTGTATGGTCTGGACAATCCAAGCTGCACGATCACAGCAAAGGGATCTGATGACACAGAGGTAACGATCCAGATTGGAAACCTTAACAGCTATAATTCAGACTATTATGCAAAAGTAGAAGGCTCAGATGATATTTATACAATAGCATCAAGCTATGTCTCAGATATCAGCAACGATATTTCAGCGCTGCAGGAAAAGGAAAGTTTCCCAACCATCACCAGCACATCCATCACAGATGTACAGCTGGTAAAAGACGGCACTACAATTGATATGGAAAAGGAAGTTACACAAGAACCGGCAACCGAGGGAGAGACGACCGAAAACGCATCCGAGGAAGCAGAAACGGGAAGTGAAGTATCAGAAGAAGAGACAACGAAAGCTGTATCAGATTCTACAGAAGAAGGATTAACAGAAGAGGAATCAACCGTAGAAATGGTTGATGTAACACACTGGGTATTCACACAGGATAATAAGACACAGCGCGTTGACGAAAGTGACGATATTCATGATTTGTTAGTCAACATGGTAGGTCTTACCTTCAACGACTGCGCAGATTATTACGCAGACGAAGAAGAAAAAGAATCCTATGGCTTAACAGACGGTGCAACAGTTCTTACAATAACATACCAGTCAGGCGAAGAAGAAACCACCTTAAAGCTGACAATAGGAGCCACAACAGAAGACGATGCATATTACTACGTCTCCATGGATGACTCAGATCAGGTAAACACAGTCAGCAAAGAAAGTTTAGACGCGGTCTTAGATGCAATTTCTGGGTATGAGATGTAATTAGTTACAGTTCACGCGTCATGTTACGAAAGCCTTTCGGTGTAATGTTTTCGTCGCCGGACCAAACTCCGCAGGTTCCTT
>OLRW01001262.1_pt1 | contig 16997 bp, 28 predicted proteins | sample 1672701 | NCBI WGS metagenome assembly OLRW01 (sample SAMEA3136715, study PRJEB25190) | human gut metagenome | biome: human gut; feature: human-associated habitat; material: faeces | place: Austria | collected 2013
CGTCGCAAATGCCGCAAATCTCCCACTTGCCGCCCTTGTCGGCGGCAGGAAGGCGGGAAACGCGCAGGGAATCCGGCCCGGTAACGCGGCTGTCTTCAAACCGGAGGATGGCCGCAGCCATCTTTCTTTCTGTAGTATTCATTCGTTCAGATTGTCGATAAGTTGCACAAGCCGCTTGCCTTCCACGGTGTAGCAATGACACTTGGCATGCAAATGCCACTCATTGAATTGAGCCAGGAAAAAAGCGGCGTCTCTTTCGGTAAGAAAAATTTTCATCCACTGCTCCTTTCCGGGTTCGTCCACAATGAGTATGTACAGGGTAGGCATGCGGAAACTATTGATTATTAACTAAAGGGAACTTGTAAGAAAAACTTTACAGTTGGAATTAATCTCGCTGTTTAAGCTGTTGCTGGTGGTAATTCTCCAAATGCTGGAGACGGGTATCCATCGTCCGCAGGATCTCCGCCGTATGGGCCGCGTTGGTAGCCTGTTCCTTCACCACCTCGCGGAAATCCAGGTAGATGAACACGGCTATCACAAAACCGCCGAAGGTGACGATCTCACGCGTATAATCGCGGATCACTCCCAGATATTCCTTGAGGGGTTTGCACATGGCCTTATTTCTTGGAAGGTACGATCTGAACAACGGGCGGAACGTCCGTTTCCGGCAGGGCCTGACTGTAGGAGATATGCCCCTGCTCAATGACGAGGCAGGAGCCGTCTTTGCATACCTCGGCGCGGCCCGGCGTCACGTCCACGGAATGACCGCAGCCGGGTTGTGTCAGAATCCCCGCGGCAACCAGGGCCCCAATCACAGCTCCGGCGATGACTTTTGCCCAACTCTCTTTGATACCCCAACCGGTCAGGAGACCAGTCAGCCAACTCACTTTTTCTTTATTCGTGCTCATATTATTTAGTAGTGAAATGCTTGAAAAAATCCACGGCGGCGGGGTCCGTGATGATAAAAGCCGGGTAGTCATAAACCGTAAATATCCTGCGGCCTTTGGTCTCCGCATGGACGGCCTCAACGGTCAAAGACACCGCATCAATCATTGTATAGGCACCATCCTCCGCAAGGGTCAGGACATCTTTTCCCATCCGGGCCCACACCTGCACCGCCTGCCAGTCCTCACCCATGCCCACCAGCGCGGACACGACAGCAGCCATTGCCGGGGTCTGTTCCGCTGGTATTTCGTCCGCCGTGTAGCGGTCTGTCCGGGTGTATCCGTCCGCGTCCTGATAGACGGCTGTTAGGGTGAATTCCTGCCAGTTGCCGGGCTGGGGGAACTGTATTTGTATCTCCGAAATATTCATGATTCTAAGGGGGTATTTACATCCACAAAATCCGCTGTTTCCTCGGATTCAATGGCATTGACGGCCATTGCTTCCAATGCGTGATAGGTTGGATTGGTCAATCCATTGGAATAAAGGTGCCTGGTGCCTGTGCCCGCGTCGGCTGAAAGGGCATATGTTTTCTCATTGCGCGCGTCGATAATCAGGGTGCTTACGCCTGTTCCTGCCTCGAAAGCGATGAAGCCGCGGAGAGAAGCTATCTTGAACAGGGTATTGGTACTGCCGCCTCCCAGCTCCATATAAAGAGCCGCCTTTTCCTCCCGCACTGCTGTACTCGGCGGCCCGCTCTGCATGTAAATAAGCCTGTTCAGCCCGTTTGGCATCAGCTCATTATGGCCTACCGGAAGAAATACGGTTGTCGTCTTCACCTGCCAGTGTCCAACGGACTTTACATAAAAAATTTCCCTTACTCTGATTTCATACCCCTTGCGGACAGTATCGTAAGGAGTATTGATGGTAACATCTACGATTTCCCCATAGTTGACGGCCAGATTATCACCCGGAATCATGGAATAAGAATCCATCGTCAACCCGGTTCTGTTGGTTTTTGAGCCGCGGCCTATGCCAAAAGTAAATTTAGCGAAGGCTGTCGCGTTGACCGCAAGGGAAAATCCGCACACGGAACTGTAATTAAATTGACCGTTAGGCCCTATCAGGGGAATAACCGCTGACCCGTACGCATTGGACCCGGCAGAAGCTGCGCCCACCGAAAAACGCTGCGTCAACCCGGCAAGAGTACCGTTGGAAGCTTTAGAAATGGAACCCGCGACTGTGATCGAACTGGAATTAAGGTATATAGGCTGAACCAACGCCGACATAGCACCGGCCAATCCCAACGCATAAAAGCGATTAACCGCCGCCGTGTCCGTTACCGCCCCCACGGCAAGCGGGATGTTGATGCCTCCGTTGGCGTTAATAGCCCCCGCCGCCGTCAGACCTCCGGCCAGCGCCATATTGCCGGATGCATCCACCTGCGGCATGGCCTCAAGAGCCTGCTGGGCCACCGTGGCGGAGTTGGCTGCGCTGGTGGCGGAGGTCGCGGCATTCGTCGCCGCCGTATTGATGCGCCTCTCCGCCTGGTCAATGTCTTCCTTGGCGGTTTCGGCGCGCTGGACAAGGGGCGTAATCGCCCCCACCGCTCTCTCCTGCGCCGTTTGCACGGCGGCAACGGCATCCGTTCGTGCGCCGGCTATATTCTGCTGCGCGGTCTGTGAGGCACGTCCCACGGCAAGAACAGAATCGGCTTGCTTGTCCTGTATGGCAGTAACAGCCTCATTCCCGGCATCAACAATCTTCTTCTCCCCGTTGCTGACCGTTTCCGGCCAGGCGTCGGCCAGCGACTCCACAGCCGTTTTAGCGTCATGGGCACTCTTGGCGTCACGGGCTGCGTTAGTTGCGGACGTGCCGGCGGCGGTCGCAGAATCGGCGGCAGCACTTTTGGAGGCCCAGGCAGACCCTGCATAGCCTTCCGCCTCTTCGGCCCGTGCAGCAGCGGTGGCTGCCGCGTCCGTTGCCGTCTTGGCTGCCTGGCTCGCCGTTTCTGCATTGGTGGAGGATGTGTTGGCATTCTGTTGCGCCTGTTGGGCCGCGATAATGGAGGCCGTGTTGGAAAGCCACTGGGCCTTGATCGTCTTACTTGCCTCAACAGGTATCGTAATACCCATTGCAGGAATATCGTACACTGTGGACGACTCAACAGGAGCCACAGAATCCACGGCCCCAATATAACCGGAAAACAGCCTCAAATCCTCTCCGGACTCATCCTGTGCATGAATGGCATACGGCCAGCGGCCAACAGGCAGGGCAGGAAAAGTAAGCTCCAAACAATGTTCTTGCTCGCCGTGTTCAATGACAACGGGCAAGTCTCCCTGTTCCGTCATCACCACACCGGTGAAAGAAACTCCTGTTACCGGGAACGGAGATTGCGTTACATCCTCGAACAAAAGCCAGCCTATGCGCTTGGCATAGCCTGCCGTCGTGGACAAATGGCGCGTCATTCCCAGAAAATTTAACATGGCTCAATCATGAGCCACAAAACACGGGAAATGCAAGTTGGCGAGAATCAACGTTTTTATCCCTGCTTCACGGGAGGCTCAAAAGGCAGGGAGGACAGCAGGGTTATAAAATTCTCTCCTGCATCCACTTCCATCTTCTGCGGAGTGTATGCGCCATCCATCTTGTTAAGCTCGGCAATAGCGGCGATTTTTGAGGGCATCTTAAATTTCGCTCCGGTTTCATCCATGGAAACCTCCTGACAGAGATCGGATGCGCTATCAACATTGCCGATGGGAGTTGTCACCACGCGGGACAACCATTCCATGCGCTGTTGCCTGGTCAGCACCGCAGACTTATCCAGTTGCTTATTCAATTCGTCAATCATTCGCAAAACTTCGCCATCTTTGGACAAACGGGATGCCGCCTTGCTGGCTGCGTCATTACTCATATCCTTGCGATTGTAGGCCTTACGATAAGCGTCCGCCTTGGACAACTTTTCCGCAACCAGAAGCCTCGCAAACTCCTTCTTCTTCTCGGTCACTTTGGTCTTGTTATCCTTCCTTCTCATACCAATATTTTACCCTCCTGATTTTCAGCGCGTCAATTTGGTGAGAATCAATACTTCTTGCCCGAGACAATCAACCTGTTGGCTTTGAATCCTCAAGACTCTCTAAAAAATCACGCCCCTGCCTGCTGATATAAAACACGCAAGGCCGTGTGCCGGTTCTGATCACGTCGCCGGCCTGCACCAGATAATCCAGCCGGTGAGACACATTGCTGGGATCCAAATGGCAACGAGTGGCAATCTCCCGCGACATCCTGCCCGGATGGTCTCGGATTTCCATCAGAATAAGCAGTTGCGACGGACTCACCTTCCGGTGTATAATGTTCCTCAATAGATTCTTATATTCCTGCTTCATTCGTCACCTCCTATTCCCATTTCCTCCCGTAGAGATGCAATTTCTGCTGCGGCGTCCACGACATCCACAACGGGCCCTTCCGGCTGTTGCGGGGCTTGTTCTGTTTTCAGCTTCTTCCGAGCGGATACCGGCTTCCATCGCGTCTCTTTGGCCCAGCGGTCCGCGTGGGTGAGCACATCCCCGAAGCACTCCCAAAACTTCTTGCGGCTGTCCGGCCTCCAAAAAGCTTTCTTCTTGCAGTCCTCCGTCAGTCCTGACGCGTAATAATCCCTCAACATCTCCATATCCCGCGGCGTCACCCGGCCCTGTGCGGAACAGTAAGCCTCAAGCGCGGCTGCCTGCTCAATGGCAGTTGGCATTGTCCGGGACCATGAAGGGTTGATTTCCAAACAGGCAGCCATGAACCTGGCGGCGCCGGGAGAAGCCCCCATATCCGCGTGATTGTCGGCGCAGCGCATCCCCCGGACGTCGTTCAGGCGTTCCCGGTTCGGGAAAGACTGGGCAGGCAGCACAGGAGCAGCGGGCGGCTCGCTACAAACCACCGTGGTATTTCCCTCTGCATTGTTTTCTTGTTTATCCGTATACGTCTCCGTCTTCGACTTCGTCTCCGTATAAGCGGTGGAATTCCGTGGTTCACGGTGAATCACCGTGGTTTCCCGTGAACTACCGCGAATTACTGTATTGCACGGTGAATCACCGTCACCCGGAGGAAGCGGGAACCTGGGCTTACTCTGTCTGCGCTGCCCGAAATTGATGATCTGCACATAATCCTTGCCCCCAACACAGTATACCCTTACAAGCCCGGCTCCCTCCGTCTCGTGGAGGCAGTCTTGAATGTCCTGGTTACTGACTTTGTCAAGGTGCAGGGGAAATAAGCGAGTCCTCAATACCATGGGGCGAGCATCAAACAATCCGTAATCATCCGCTACCAGTAGGAGCCGATGAAAAAAGCACTCGGTGCGCCACGACAAAGCCGCTACCTTTTCCGAGTCGAGAAACCCTTCTCGTATCATGCGTGATGTTGCCATAATCAAAAAAGCGTCAGTTGGGGGTTGTAGATTTCATAAATACCAGGAAGACGGTCTTCCCGCGGCGGTGTCCGAACAAAGGTTCATGGATGGCCAGTTTCAGCACTTCTGCGGTTGAAACCTGATCCTCGCACCATTTGAACACCAGAACGCCGCCCGGTTCCAAAACCCGGAAACACTCCCGGAAGCCGGATTTCAAATCCTCCCTCCAGGTTTTCTGGTCCAGTTTTCCGTACTTCTTGGCCAGCCAGGATGATTCCCCAGCGTGAATCAAGTGCGGAGGGTCGAATACCACAAGGCGAAACGCCCCGTCGTTGAAAGGCATCTTCCGGAAGTCCCCGACGACGTCCGGCTTGATTTCCAGGGTTCGCCCGTCGCAAAGCATGTGCGTTTCCTCCCGGCGGTCCATGAACACCACGTCAGGATGGCGGCGGTCAAACCAGAACATGCGGGAGCCGCAGCAGGCGTCAAGAATGGCTTTCATTCCCCCTCCTTTCCTTCTTGGAATCTGCCAAGCAAAACCCGGAATGCAGTTGCCGCCACTGCAGGAACTTGCCCGTTGCCAAGGGCTTTAAGCTCGTCCACTTCTGGGGCCACCCCATCATCAGGGCGGCGAAAGACGCTGACACACACATCCCCCTGACTCGCTTCCCACCGCTCCTGACATAGAGATATGCCAGGTAATCTTCCAAATTCCCTTTTGGTTTGCCTTCCTCCGCTCTCTTCCAACACAGTCCATATTTGGCGATACATGCACGCATGGTGGGCAAGAAGCCATAATCTGGCGCGGCGATGGGGTAATCCAACGGCGTCAGCTCCCAGCACACACCATGCAGCATCATACCCGATGCGGGCAAGGTCACCGAGGATTCTGGCAAGTCCTCTTCCCACAAGCAGAGGTGAGTTTTCCAGGAATGCGAATTCCGGTCGTACTTCATTGATAATTCGGTGCATTTCCCGCCAGAGGCCGGAGCGGGCGCCGTCAATGCCGGCGCCTTTTCCTGCGGCTGAAATGTCCTGGCACGGGAAGCCTCCAGATACCACGTCAACAAGGCCGCGCCACGGTCGTCCGTCAAAGGTTCGTACGTCATCCCAAACCGGGAAAGGCGGGAGTAAGCCGTCATTCTGTCGGGCGAGCAGTACGCTTGCGGGATAGGGTTCAAGTTCGACAGCGCAAACGGTGCGGAATCCGAGCAGCTCGCTTCCAAGTATGCCTCCACCAGCGCCCGCGAAAAGATGTAGCTCATTCACTCTCCCTCCTTTCCATTCATCAGGTTAAATTCTGGCTGTTCCCACATGACTCCACACTCACACGGCATTCGAAAATCGGAGGGTCTCACCAAACCTTGAAGGTAGTCTTGGCGGAGTTGAGATAGAGGATAAAATATCTTTTCCCCGTTAACAGTTCTCCTTAAAATGGTATTATGTTTCCCGGTTGAATCTCGAAATCGTTGTTCCATCCTTTCATGGAAGGCAAACCTCTCCGGCATCTTTTCCAAAAGATTTACAAAATGACCAATACCCGCTTTGAAACAAAAACCGCCGCAATTTGCATGGTTAAAACCCATGTCGTATAACCTTGGAAGCCTGACATTGTATCCTTCCAACCAGCTTTTAATCTCGCAGTAGGAATAAGGTTTTTCAGCCAGTGGAAACCACCAGTTCCATTCCGGTTTGTTTTTTCGGAGCCTTTCACACCGTTCTATTTCTTCAATGTTAAACCCAATAACGATACGAGTTTCTGGTGTGCAATGCTTACGCATCCATGTGTCTAGCGGTTTACGTTTGAGCAATATTGAGCAAAATCCCACGCGGGAATTTGCCATCATGCCCTCTCCGCCTGAACCATCCTGCCCAGTACACAGTTCCCACGGAGTAATATAAGCATCCGGATTTTTCGCTCCTTTATGGCCGCGCATACGGACAATGTGAAGCTGGCATCCCAAGGCACCCGCACCTTGGACGATAAAGCGGTAATTATCTTCATCTTCGATCCCGGTGTCGGCGAAGACTAAATCTACTTCGTCCGGCCCATACTGATCAACGGCTAACTTGGCTGCACCCCAAGACATAAGGCCACCACTGTAATTCACACAGACTTTCACTCATCCTCCTTTCTTGGCTCCCAGTAAACAGGCCATCCTTCATGGACGCAGGCTGCGCAGAACTTGTACTGCGTTAGCTCATGTTTACAGTTCGAGCATCTCCGTCGCATAGGATGCACCCACGCCCTGCATGCGGCCCGCTTCCGGCGGACGTCACCGATAACATTGTACAACTTAAAGTCGTCCCATAAGCCTCCGCGAAATTGGAGTGGCAGCTCGTGATATTCCATTTTAAATCGTATTCGGGCATTATTGCGAATCCTTTCAATTCTGGTTTCGAGAGTTTCGACTGCTTTTCCGTATTCGTAAAAAGCTTTCTGTTCAGGCGTCAGTTTCATGCGAGCCTCCTTTCAAACACGATTTCCACCTGTCCGGCGCGTCCCAGGTCGTGAATCCGCTCAATCCCGGCGCAATCCAGCGTCCTGTCGTCAATGCCCATAGCCTTGCAGCGCGCCAGGCAATTATCCGCGTCCGGCTTCGGTCCCTTGAAAAACCAGATCACCCGGTAATGCGTCGGTTGCATCCTCCGGCCATTCAGGGCTTCACAAGTCCTGCCCCAGGCTATATTCCGGGCGCGGCTCTTGGCAGCCGTCTTCTTATAACCGGCCACAATGGCCCCCCTCTGTGTGAGAGGGGCCTTGGCATTGGGGGACAAACACCGGGGAGTGTGGGGCAAAGAAATGGTCAGCGTGGTCATCATGCCGCACCTCCTTCCACTTCCTTCACGGATTCCTTCGTGGTTTTCGATTCGCCATACTCCGCCAGCAACTGCCGCAGCCATTCGCGGCTGGCCTTCGTGGTCGCCTTCGGATCCGCCGCTTTACGGGCCGCGTGAACCAGTCTGTCCAATTCCGTGATGCCGACCTTGCAGCACCCGGCAAACGCTTCCGCCGTCACCTCGTCCGGGAACTCGGCATTCAGCGCGGAAAACGCCCTGGAAGGATCCGTCACCGTGAAACTGGTGCGTCCGGGCGCCATCTCAAAACCGGGAATCAGGCCGGCGGCCACATCCTGTTCAAACCGGTAATCCACAGCAGCCGCCCATTTCTTTGCCGTCTTCGCCAGGCGGTAAGCCTGAACCTTCTCGGCAGGGGAAAACAGCTCCCACTTATCCCGGTCCGTAGCAATCAGGGAAGCCTGTTCCACCATGGACGCGGCCTCATGGCACACCGCCTTGGCCCGGCAATACCGGCAGGCTGCCTCGCTGCAATAGCGCGGGGCGTCCGGGTCCATAGCCGCCTTGGCGACGGCAAGAGAATCCTGTTCGGCCTGGCTAATCGCCTCGTCATCGTAAAACGTAACAGATGCCGGACCAGCCACCCGTGGCTGGATGATAGCCGCGTAAATGCCATTGTAAATAATCCCCTCTTCATTGGCTTTTTGAGCCGCCAGCGGAACCAGGGCTTCAAGCTGACGGTTGGCCTCGGCGGAATCCACAGCCACGCGGCCAAACTTCCAATCCAGTACCAGAAGATCCGACCCAACTCTGAACAGTGCGTCCCACTGTCCGGAATACTCGCCCCCTTCAATCCAGTCGGACAAAAAACGGCGTTCTTCGGTGGATACAAGAGAAAAAAAAGCATCGGGATAATCCAGGATCTTCTCTTTCACACCATTCAGCAGACGCAGAGCACGTCCACAAAGCTCCACCTGCTCATGATTCAGCTCGGCAGACTCATACTCCCGGCTATTCAGAAAATCATGCCAGGAAAACTCCATTCCTTCTTCGGCTGCATCATCCTTCAAAAGAAGATACTCCATATAGCGGTGCAACAGCGTGCCTTCTGCGGCAGCCTCGGAACTCTCGTCGGGACAGGACTTCTCCATCGTAAACGAGCCTGGGCATAAAGCCAGACGTCCAAACGCAGACGCGGAGGGCAGCCCTTTACGTACATCTTCAACAGTATCGGTCATGTTGTCGTCTCCTTCCTATCCGATAAAGGGTTGCAGCTTGTCAGGATTGGCCGCCAGCTTTTCCTTCTGCTTGTCATTCAGTTCGTGCCATCCCTTCACCTTGTCGCCGCTGGCCTTCGCAATGGCTGCGTTCAGTTGCTCTTCCGTACAGGAAAGAGCCTCCATCAGCCGGATATGGGGAGGGGGAACTTCTACGTCGCCTTTGCCGGGAACCTCCGCGTCTCCCAGCTGCCGCGGAGAGTCAGCAACCTTCTCGGCATCCACAACGTCGCCCCCGGAAATCTCCCTGGACTTGAACAGGGGCGGCTTAATATCCGGCTGGCTCTTGCCGGCCATGTCCTCCGCTTCCCCCTCCACACTCAAGCCCAGCAACGCTTCCGGGCAATTCGTCCGGGCGAAAAAAGCCGCAGCACGGTACTTGTACATCTGTTCTGGCATCGTCTGCCATTTCTTCCCCCATCCTTCGGCCTTCACCATCTCCGGGGTAATCCAGGTTCCGTAAACATTCTGCCCCGTTTTCAGCTGGGCACACATTCTCACCCCCTTCTGAAAATCCTCTTCATTACGGTACTCGAACCAAGTCGCCGAAAACTTCGGGCAGATATTCACAAGAGCAATGGCAAACTGTCCGGACCAGGACGGGCGGTTCTGAACCACGTAAAGATTCTGCATGATCATCAAAGGGTCCATCCGCAGCCGCAGGGCTGTATTCAGGGCGATGAAGCAAGAACCGGGGTTATTCTGGTAGGTGGTCGGCACCATGCTGGAAGATGCAAGCATCTCGGCGGCCTGCTTCGCCATCTGGAACTGTTCACTGTTGGCAAACGCTCCCAGGACGGACAGTTGCTGTCCTTGCTCTTGTAAAGTCAGGGATTCTGTTGTAGGGGTATTCATGTTATTGGTATTCACATTCATGTTATTGATAACAGGCCGGGGACCAGTTGGCGCTGGCCCCGGCCAACTCACTTTATCGGTCGATTTCTCCGGTGAAGGAGGATTTTGTACACAGGCACACGGCGCCGCGGTGAATCCGGTTCTCCGGCAGATCCTTTGCCAGCTTGTCGGCAATATCCTTAATCGCATTGCGTTCCGGGATGTCCGCGCGGACAAGCTGGTACACAAAATACAGCTTCCCATCAGCCAGGCGCACACGCAGGCGCACCTTGATTTGATACGTGGTATCGCCTTCGGCTCCCCGGATAACCGGAATCGCAATCGTGAACTCCGTGGGAACATTCAGCTCGCCGCTCTTGGAATCCACCGTTTCGTTGTAAGTCAGCTTCGTTTCGCCGTCGGATGCCCGGTAGGCAGACTTAAACTCCACCTTGCGGTGCATGTCGAACTTGCTCGCCAACGTCAGCATTGAAGACGGGGTGGGCTCCTTCACGTCCTTGCTGTTCTCTTCAAGGAATTCAACAAAATCCTTTTGAGACATAGCTTGTCCGTCGTATTTGGTCCAATTCTCCCATTCCACCGTCTTGTTGAGCTGCATAGTGGCTTGGTGGTCCCCCCATCCATTACCATCGGGGGAATAATAATTGAGCACGGCGTTTACTTCTCTGTCGCTCACGTAAATCACGCTCTTGACGCCATTTTCGGCATCTTCCGCCTTCACGAAATCTGCCAGCGTTTCCAGGTCCAGCAGCTGAACACTGCCGGCTTTGCGAGGGGGCGTATTGCCCAGGCAATCCAGATGATAAAGGGTATATCCATTCGGCACGACGGCGGCATGACCATGCGCCACTTCCTGCACGCGTACGGCTGCCAGAGTTTCTTCGTTCAAGTTATCCATATAATTTAATTCTATAATGTTTATGTTGTTATGTGGTTGTTGGGAACTTAGGCGCGCTTAGCTACCTTGGCGGGGACTCCGGCATCAACATCGGCAGCAGCCGGGAATGTCACCTTCACAGGAGCATCCAGGTCTAGTTTCCCCTGGGCGGGGTCGTCCGTATGCAGGGCGCCGGAGGTATCGGCAAACATGATGCGCGGGGCAATCGTCGGATCCGGGATGCTGGCCGTAACCTTCGGTTCAATCACCACCTGATTCACGCCGCCTTTGCGCTTCACATTCAGCTTAAGAGTCAGGGATCCATTATTCCCGGTTGCCAGCACGGCGGAAACAAGGCTGGTCATCTTGGTGTCCAGGGCTTCTAAAAGGGCCCCTTCGTTAATCTCGGAAAGTCCTTCGAAAAAGACATCTCCGGGCACTTGTCGTTTAGTTACTTCACTCATAATATTGATGATCTAATAGTTAATAATAGATGACGAATCAGTCTTCGCATTCCTCGCACTCGCAGCCAGAGATTCCGAGCATGGCGGCAATGGGATTCATCCGATCCTTCATTTTCGTTTTTTGCTGTTGTTCAAGGAACAAACGGACGCCTTCTCCCATAGTTTTTACATTGCCCTCAAAGCATTCGCCTGCTTTGAGAAGATAGCCGAAAGCGCTCGTCCACCCGTAAACTTTGAAATTCATTCTCTCAGACTGAAAAACGGAGCTGGAGGGTTCTAATATGTGCCGAGTTTTTCTTTCTTCCGGGACCTCCAAAAAGGCGGAAAAAATAGCGCGCCCATCGTAACGCTTAATCAAATCAACAAGGTTATCAAGCGCGGCGCTGATTTCTTCTTTTGTGGATGCAACAGTATCGCAGCAGCAGGCTTCGTCCGGCGTGCAGGACTGCGCATTCTTTTCTTCGGTATTGTCCATTGTATTGGTATTCTATTGGTTATTGCTTTCCACGATCCGCGTGGGGCGGGACGGTTTTTCCAAACCGTCAAAAGCTTTCATGGGAGTGGGAGACTCCGGGCAAAACCCGGAATGCGGGCTCTTGCCGGCCTGCAGCTCGGCGTTGTCCAGCTCCACCGACAGCCAGAACAGGCACGCAGCGGAAAGACCAAAGGAGCAGGCCCCCAAGAACTTGAAAAAGGTATTCATTTGTTCATTCCTCCTTCTCCGTATTCTCGGAGTAACGCCCGGCGGAACTGCTTGCCGTGCACCTTCATCTTCCCCTGCTTGCCCCAGTACAGGATCTCGATCACATGCCCCTTGTCCTTCAACTCATGGACGGTCCGCTTGATCACATCCCGGTCGGAATCGTACATCAGGGCCAGGGTCTTGCAGTCGTAAAACTCTGATTCAGGGTAGGTCATAATATTTTCATTGTTAAAGCTCGTGCCAGCCGAGCAGCTTCAATTCTTCGATTAGATCTTCTTCCATGGTTCAGTCGTCGTAGTGTCCGTCGGGGTTGTCGCACTGCTCGGCGTGATCCACTTCCCACTGGTCAATCGCTAATTCCAGCTCGTCCTTGAGGCCCTCCGCTTCCCGGATGGCGACGTATTCGCCATTCACCCGGATGCACCGGTCTTCGTCGTCGTATTCGATAATCATGCCCGCTCCTTTCTCATCTGATCCAGGGTTCTGTTTACCTGGCGAATGATGTGTTTCTCTCCCAGGCTGATACCAAGCATCAACGCGGACAGGTAGCCTGCCAGGTTAAGCAGCGTCACAACTATAAATTCAGTCCAGTTCATCATGGGTTATTTGTTAGTGATTGATATTGGTTGTTATTACTTAAATAAAAATGGAGAGCCTGCCAATGTAACGCCTTGGCTTTGAATGTGCTCGTATTGCCCAAATTCATGCGCATGCCGGCTCATTATTCTTGAAGATGAAAGCTGTCAGGCTACTATTCCGTTATGCCTAAATTCATCACAATAGAAGATTCTTCTGGTCGTCCCCATATCGTGAATGTGGATTACATTGCGCTGATTAAGAAGCGCTCCGACGGGACTTATGATTACATCCTCTCCATCCCTAACGCGAATGCCAGATTCCGCGTTATTCATTCAAACTACCTCCTTTCCTTCTTTACATCTGGCAACAATCATTAGTTTCTCTTTCCCCCATTCAGGGCAAGAGACAGCCAATACCAGGAAACCTTTCCCCAGAACAGGGGAAGGACAGGAACTTATTCTTTCAAACTCGCGTATTTCTCCATCTACTTCGAGGAAAATGAGTTCGAAATCGGAACAGATCTTGTCCCAGTCATCTGCTTCTTCCTTGGTCAACATCCGAGCGTTCTTCGGTAATTCAGTATTTGTATTCATGGTTCTTTCTTGGGGGGAGGTTTTCATATTCATGCCGCGGGCTTCTTGGGGTTCTTCGGGCGGGACTAGCACACAACAACCTTCGGCAGTCTTTTGATGGCCTCAATCAATCCCGGCCTCGGCGTCCGCGCCCCCTTGCAAATCTGCCTGATCGTCTGGTCTGACACCTCAATCCCTTCCCTCACCAGCAAAGCCCTGGTCACGGAACTGTAATTATAGCCTTTGTCGTAAAGGTACTGCCGGGTTAACACAAACCCGGTATCATTATCGGTTTCCTGTTGAGTATTGTTCATCGTCTGGTATGCTGTTTCTGTTACACATCCGGCGGTTTTGACGTCCTTGATTGGACGTGCAATGCCACTTACGGAAAAACTAATACAACAAAACCAAACGAATGCAACAAGAAATTATTGCGAATCCAATATTTATTTCTCGAATTAGTGTATTGATGAAAAAAATAGGACTTAGCCAGAATGAGTTAGGCAGAATGACAAATATATCTCAAGCTACTATCTCCAGCTATTTGAAAGGGAGAACCGCCCCCAAATCCGGAGAATTAAGCCGTCTCGCTGACTTCTTCGGTGTCTCTATGGACTACCTTTGGGGGCGTTCGGAAAACCAAACACCATGCCAGTCATCCATGCCGGTCAGCTCTTCTGAATGGCAAGACAGAGCTTTGCTGTCAGAAAAAAAACTCGCTCAACTCAAATCCCTTCTTAACGGCCTAGGCGGCGACGTTCAGACCCTAGGCAATACTGTCAATAAACTCGTTAATTTTATCGCGGAGTAACCCTCAATGAAAAAGGATGTCTTCTTCCTAAAAATTCTTTTCATTATCATTTTTTTAATAGTTATAATTTGCTTTTCATACAACTACTTGCAATCTCTTGCTACAGGATTAAACATGCCTCATGATGCTGCCTCGTTTGGTTCCCAATTCGGTTTTCTTAACGCATTATTCTCCGGACTTGCGTTTGCCGTATTGATATGTACGCTTATGCAACAGAGAGTTAGCATCAAATCACAACAATCAGAAATAGAACAAACTCAAAATATTCTTATAGAGCAAGCAAAGTTACAACTAGATCACCTTAATCAACAAAAACAGCATAATCAAGATGAAGAAGTTAGATGTATTTACAATCAAATTCAACAGTTTGAGAACAGCCTCAAACAAATAACTATTCGTTTCAAAAAAGTAGATGATAGAACAAAAGAAGTAATAAATTGGGAAACAAAAAACGGAGAATTGGCGGCACAAAAAATATACAGTCTGGCTGGAAAGGAAATTGAAGAATTGATAAATGTTGCGGTAAACGATGATAGAGACACCTTATTAATTCGTGGATATTTTTCAAATTTTCTTTTCTATCTTGACAAATACCGTCATAAAACAAAAGAACTTTCTCATATATTTAAACGTATAGATTCTGTTCCAAATTTATCGGAAGAACATAAGAATGAATTGTTCTCTTACGCTATAGATATATTGCCTGAATATGAGTGCAATATATTCAATCTTCAATATCAGCGTGCTGGTTATAGAGAATGCCTGCCTAAATATGTAAAAGAACAATTTGGGCGTAAAGAAGCATACAACCGCCTAAAAGATGCTCTTCACACATCGTATATAGAGGTAGCTCAAACGGTATTCCTAAGCTTGGCACATGAAGAATGGCAGGACTTTAATGAAGAACAGAGAAATGATATCCGTCTTAGAACTAGGGAGGTAGCCATTTTTCGTAAGGGGGCAAAAGAACAATGGGAAGAAATATTGGCTTCTCTCTCTTAATCTCCGGCATCTATGTGGAAACGCTGGAACGCTGGAAGAAAGCATGACAAACGCCGGCTTGACAAATCCGGAGGAAAGGGCATAGTAAAGACGCAACAGGTCAATGTAGTCTCAATCATTGATTCCTTTCTAAAACATCGGCCCCGGCTGCTCCAACAGCCGGGGCCTTTTTGTTAGCTGAGCAGAACAATCAGAAGTTCAATCAGCCGTTGCAACAAGTCACTGTATTTGATCAAGTCATTGTTAATTCCTTTCTACTGACGTCAGGGCTCATTCCCTGCCGCTCCGGATCAACCGGCGGGCACATCATACATGTCCAGGTTTTATAATCAAGCTTGCCATCCGGAGCACATCCTGTACATTTTTTCTGTCCGGGCAGAGTCGTTTCGTCTCGTTTGTCGCCATACTATGGCGGCAGCCTGGTCTTCCAGAAAAGTGCTCCTGTTCAGCCCTTGGCCTCCGGGTCAGGGGCTTTTTTGTTCTTTATCTTTATGGAATAGTGGAGTAGGGTGACAGGGTGAATAAGCAAAAATGTTATTGTTGGCACCTAAACAAGAAAGAAGTAGATGACGCGATAAAGGAATATAAAGCTGCGGGGTACACCGTTGCGGAACATATTACTCAGGGCTACTGTCCTTCTTGCGGGTACAACTTCAACCTCTCTGTGCTGAATGTTGACAGTACGGAGGACTGGAGGCGAGCACCATTAACATGCCCAAAATGCGGATCGGAAGGCACTGCCGGACAGTACTGGTTTCAGCACAGAAAGATGTCCTTTAAAACAAAAGGTTGTCTTCTTCTGGTGATAGCCATTGGCGCTATCGTCACATTTATTGTTCGTAGCTGTTCTTAATGCATTGATAACATGAAAGAATTTTTCAGATGGGCTATCTTCCTATTGATCACGGTTCCATTTTGGCTTGGACTCACATGGATAGCCTTTGCTTGGGCGGTAAATCTTTGGAAACAAAAATCCTGCATCAAAAAAAGGATTGTCGCTGATTGTTTTTGCTATTTCAGTATTTGTTTTTTTACTCCTCATTATCCAATTTTGTGATAAGTTAGGAGTATTCCCCGAATTGGATGAATAATGACCATGTCTCATTTCACCCCGGTAATAGAGTAACCAATCGTCAAAAGTATTCCGCAACCAATAAAAGTGGCAGTCGGCCACCTCATTAAACAATAAAAAAGAACGGATACCATAAGAGGAGCTCCTATTAAAATTTTTAAAGACTCAATTAACGTCTTTCCTTCCATGAAATAAAAAACCAGGCTCATGGGCAGCCCCATGATGCAGAACAAAAAGCAAAAGAAACACAGTAATTCTTTCATATATTGGTTATCCTATACAGAAATTCATGGACAAAAAGGCTGATATATAATTAAAAAGGAAACCTCTGTTTTTAGGAGATTTTTTTTGATGTGAATACAATCACCAACACCACAGCCGTAGCCACATTCACGCCCATCCAAACTTCCTTGTCCAGATATACCCGGAAAATGGGATTGTAAAGCAGGGCAATAGCGGCGGCTGACACGCTCCCGAAACACACCCCTTTCTTCTGCTCCTGGGTAAACACAAATATGGCGTAAGCACACACAGCCAACCGCAGGAACATATAATATCCATAGGGCATCGGTAACAAAGCCAGCCCCAGGAGAGCACAAATGGCAATCAGTAAACCTTTCATTTCTCCAAGGTATTCCTATATCCTCAAAAAATCAAGTCCTCAAGTACTTGACAACCAGTCGGACGAACATGAAGCTAAGTACTAGA
>OLRW01001269.1_pt1 | contig 16929 bp, 19 predicted proteins | sample 1672701 | NCBI WGS metagenome assembly OLRW01 (sample SAMEA3136715, study PRJEB25190) | human gut metagenome | biome: human gut; feature: human-associated habitat; material: faeces | place: Austria | collected 2013
CTCTGCTTCGCCCGGAAGCCTTTCGATGGTATCCCTTTTCCCGGAAAGCCTGCCACACGGCAAATGGGCACGGGCGGAGCAGAGCCCCGCCCCTACGGTTGCACTAGGGCGTTACTATCACATTCCCCGCAAAAACGCCTCCGCCACCTTTTCCGGCGTAAACTCTGGGTAGAGCTTCGCCACCTCGGCGAACGACAGATGTTTTCCCTTTACATCATGCAGCCACTTGTCCAGTTTTGCCACTACGCCGGGCGTCACGCCTTCCCCCGCGTGCAGCACCAGTGCCAGCGGGTAGCGGGCCAGGTAGGGCAAGGTGGGGTCACTCTCGCTCACGGCCAGGTGCAAGACCGGCTTGCCGGTGGCAAAATAGCCGAACAGCTTGCTCGGCATCTGATTGTCGTAGGCGTTGCCCAGGCTCACCAGAACATCCGCGCTGTTTTCCAGTGCGTCGGCGTCGGCGGGCGAGAGCATCCCCGGGCGCACAAATCTTGCGCCCATTTTGTCCGCCAGCTGGGCGGCATCGGCGGCGAACCGCTCCCAGCCGCCGCCTGCCATCGTCAGGGTCACGTCTGTGCCGGGCAGGGCGCTGAACAATGCCGCCGCAAAGTGCGGTTCCCGCAGTTCCGGGTACAAGCTGCCGCAGAAAACGCACCGCATATCGTCGTGTTCTTCCGCGCGGCACTCCCGCGGCAGCAGCGTCGGGAAGCCCAACACATGGGTCTTTTCGCACCAGTTCGCCAGCGGGGCATCGTCGGCATAGTCGGGCACGGCCTGCGGCGTGATGAAGGTCCCATCCAGCGCGTCCAGCAGCCGGCCCTCCCTTGCAAAGCCGCCCGGGGCCGTGTAGTCCCGGTTGCTGGCGTAGGGGTCTAGCTGCCACAGGTACTTTTTACCGCCGATGGGCGCCTCCTCCAGCGCGAAGGCCGCGCGGTAGGGCGCACAGACAGCACAGACGGCGTCATATTGAAATTCCGCGTCCAGCCGCTCGATTTCACGCTGCGTATCCACGGTGCGGCGGGGTCTTTTCAGCACCAGCTGGCGGAACGCTGCCGCCACAGCCGTGGGGTGGGCGGCCAGCCGGGCCAGCCGCAGCGGTACCGGTGTGCCGCCTCTGCGGCCGTTTTCCAGCGCCTCATTCATCAGGCGCTCGTCGGCAAAGGCCAGCAGATGCTGCACGACCCCTTCCGGCGGGGCAGGTGGGGTGTGCAGGCCGTCCCACAAGGTCAAAATATGTACGGAGTGGTCGCAGGCAACCAGCTGTTCCGCCAGTCGGAACCCCATCAGGGCGTTGGCGCTGGCGGCGTTCTCCACCCGGTCCAGTACGAATAAAATGCGCATTTATTGTCGGTCCTTCAAGAAATTTTGGCACGCCCACCGCCACAAACGCGGCGCGTGCAGCGTCAAAAATGCCGCAAGCTGTATGCTGCGCGGCAGCTGCGGGTTGCGGCCCAGCTGGGGGTCTTTTTCCCCGGCTGCAATCGCCACCTTTAGCTCACACAGCTGGGCACGGTAATCGTCGGCGTTGGCACGGCGTAAAATCATGCTGGCCAGGTAGACGAGCTTTTCATAATAAAAGGCGTTCACGCTCTCGCGCAGGGCGTCGGGGGCGGTTGCGCGTATCTCAGCAGCGGCGCGGCGCTGGTCGTCGATGCTCTGCGGCGGCAGGGCGCGGTGGCTGGCGCTGGCCGCGTGCTGGCGGTAGTGGTAGCCTGCAAAATCGCAGTAGGCACACCCGGGTGCTGCCGAAAATGCACGCCAGTTCGCCAATAAATCTTCATTGTAGGCCAGGCCGTTGTCCAGCATTTCCTCGGTCAGCAAATCGGCCGAGAACAGCTTGTTCCACAGGCCGTAGTCCACGGCGTGGTCATGCAGCAGCGCGTCCAGATGCGCGGGGCTGCGCAGGACCTTACAGTTGGACGGTACGGCAGAATTTGCCGGTGCAGCGTCGGTAAATGTGTCATAGCGGCAGCAGGCCAGCGGCAGGCCGCTGTTGGTCACGGAGGCGTACAGCGTGTCCAGCAGTTCCGGGTGATACAGATCGTCTGCGTCGCAAAAGGCATACCACCGTGCGCCCAGCTCTTGGGCGCGGCGCAGTCCGGCTGTACGGGCCGCGCAGACACCGCTGTTGGGCTGGTGCATGGCCACAAACCGCTGGTCGCCCGCCGCAATGGCATCGCACAGGGCGGGGGAACCGTCCGTGGAGCCGTCGTCCACCAAAATGCACCGAAGGGCGTCAAATTTTTGTGCGGCAATGGCATCGGTGCAGGCGGTCAAAAACGCCGCCGCGTTATGTACCGGCACAATGACTGCAATCTCGCAGGGCTTCATTTCGTCACCTCGGCATAGCGGCGCAGGTAAAATTGCTGCAGCACTTGGGCGCTGGTGTGGATATCATACCCAGCCTTCACGGCCTTTTCCCGCGCCTGCGGGTCACGGCGGAAAGATGCCGCCGCGATTGTATTTGTCCAGGCGGAAACATCGTTCAGCGGTAAAAATTTCACCCGGTCGGTAAAGGCCGCGCCCGCGTCCACCGTGTCAGACACAAAGCAGGGCAGGCCCGCGGTCTGGGCTTCCACCAGCACGACAGGGAGTCCCTCAAACAGGCTGGGCAGCATAAAGGCGTCCATAGCATCATAAAAACTTTGCATATTGCTTCGCACACCGGCAAAAATCACGCTGTCGCCCAGGCCCAGCTCGGCGGCCAGGTTTTGCATTTTTTCCACGTAGGCAGGTTCACCGCCGCCCAGCAGCACCAGCCGCGCCTTGGGCAGACGTGTACGCACTGCAGCAAAAATTTTCAGCAGCCCGGGGTGGTTTTTCTGGGCCGAAAACCGCCCCACGTGGCCGAACAAAATCTCCTTGTCGGTCACGCCCAGCTCGCCCCGCAAAAGGGCGCGGCGCTGGGCATCGCGGGCGGCAAATCGCGCCGTGTCAATACCGTTGGGCACTACGGTAAACGGCGCTTTGCCGTACAGCATCTGCCCGGCTTTCTCGCTGCAGGCGAAGCGGTCGGTCAGGCCAAAGCGGAAAAAGCTGCTCATGACGCGGTCCAGCTGGCCCACCAGGTTCGGCTCATAGGCAGTGTTGTGGCTGTGGCCGCACCGTACCGGGATGCCCGCCCGCTTGGCCACAGGGTTATAAAACATCCCAAACCCGCTGTAATGGCCGTGGATGATGCGCCACTCCGGGTGGGCGGCAAACAGGGTGCGCAGCTCGCGCAGGTAGCGGGGGATGTTATTGTCCTGCCGGACGGTCAGCTTGTAAATACTGCCGCCCAGGGCACGTATCTCATCGTCAAAAAAGCACGGCTTATCGTAATGGTAGAGGAAATCAAACTGCACCCTTTCGCGGTCGATGGTGCGGTATACGTTCATGACGAACGTCTCCATGCCGCCGGCGTCCATGGCGGGCATGATCTGCAAAACACGGATAGGCGGCATCACTCGGCCTCCAGTTGGGTGCGGCAGTCCTTGAGCGCGGCCTGTGCGGCGGCGTCCAGCTGCGGGTAGGCGTGGCTGCACTGCTGCAAAGCGTCCAGCACAATTTCACTGACCAGATAACGGGTGTACCACTTGCGGTCGGCGGGCAGCGCATACCAGGGGCTTTCCGGCGTGGCAGTGGCGTCGATGACGTCCGCGTATACGTCCAGGTATTCGTCAAAATGCGCCCGCTCGGCCAGATCGCTGGACGAGAATTTCCAGTTCTTGGCCGGGTTGTCGATGCGCTCCAAAAACCGCTTTTTCTGCTCTTTCTTGGAGATGTTGAGGAAAATTTTCACAATGCGGTAGCTGTTGTCGAAAAGATACTCCTCATAATTTCTGATCTGGCGGTAGCGCTTTTTAAAAAATGCCTTTTTGCTCTCGCCCAGCACGCGGTCGGCCATCTGGTAAGTCTTTTGCAGGTCGTGTACCTGCACCACAAGCACATCCTCATAATAGCTGCGGTTGAAGATGGCGATGGTCCCGCGCGGGGGCAGCGCTTTGTTGACGCGCCAGAGGAAGTCGTGCTTCAATTCCTCGCTGTTGGGCTGTTTAAAGCTCGTGACCTGCACGCCCTGGGGGTTCAGCCCGGACATAACGTGTTTGACCGTGCCGTCCTTGCCTGCGGCGTCCAGCGCCTGCAAAACAATGATAAGCCCTTCGCGCCCATCGGCGTAAAAGGCGTCCTGCAAAGCGGCCATTTTTTGCAGATTCTCGGCCGTTTTGGCTATAATTTCGTCCTTGTCGGGCGTATCGTCCTTGCCATCGCAGGACAGTGCGCGCAGATCACAGGCGCGGGAGCCGTCAAAGCGGTATTTATCGGCTTTCATGGGCAGAACCTCCCCCAAAATATAGATATAAATAGTATACCCGGTTTTGACGGATTGTGCAACCTTGGCAGCAAGAAAAAAGGCCGGGCATTAAGCATAGGGGAGTAGAAACGCGAAACCCGGAAAGGAAAACAAGATGGGAAAACAGAGCCATTTGAAAAAGGCTTTCCCCGCGGGGAAAGCCTTTACAAGTGCGTTACTTCTTTTTCTTCTCGCTCTCGGCGCATTTGTTGTGGCAGCCGGCGCAGTTGCCGCCGCAGCCGCCCTGCCAGCCGCCGTTCTGGCAGATAAACAGGATCGCCAGCGCCAGCAAAACAAAAATAATTACAACAACAATGACACTTGCCATGTAGGATACCTCGATTTATTGTATTGTGTTACACAAAACCTATTAAACTACCTACACAGTGTACCACAAATGCCACGCCCCATGCAATAGCACATTGCATCAAAACTACCCCGGCAGCAGCCTTAGCACCACCCAACTCACGCTTGACAGCCGCAATGGCGGCCACACAGGGCGTATACAGCAAGGTAAATACCAGGAATACGATTGCCGTGAACGGCGTAAACAGCGTAGCCAGCGCAGTGGTATCGCCGCCCAGCAGCACAGTCAGGGTGGAAACAACGCTTTCTTTTGCGGTAAAACCGGTGATAAGCGCCGTAGAAACACGCCAGTCGCCAAAGCCGAGCGGTTTAAAAATGGGGGCAATAAAGCTGCCGATGCCCGCCAGCAGGCTGGCGTCCGGGGTGGCGGCTACATTGAGCCGTGCATCAAATGTTTGCAGGAACCAGATAAGCACCGTGGCAACAAAAATAATGGTGAATGCCTTTTGCAAAAAGTCTCGGGCTTTCTCCCAAATCAACTGGCCGACACTGCGCGCAGAGGGAAAACGGTAGTTGGGCAGCTCCATGACAAAGGGGACCGGCTCACCTTTGTATTGGGTGAATTTTAACAGGATGGCGTACAAAATTCCGCACACAATGCCGGTCAGGTACAGCCCGATCATGACAAGGGCCCGGTACTGCCGCGGGAAAAACGCCGTTGTGAACAGCGCATAGATGGGCAACTTGGCCGAACAACTCATGAACGGTGTGAGTAGAATCGTCATTTTGCGGTCGCGGTCACTGGATAATGTGCGGGTCGCCATGATGGCCGGTACAGAACAGCCAAAGCCAATCAGCATGGGAACAAAGCTGCGGCCGGAAAGGCCGATACGGCGCAGCAGCTGATCCATAACGAAGGCAACGCGGGCCATGTAGCCGGTGTCCTCCAGAATCGAAAGGAAGAAGAACAGTGTGACAATAACCGGCAAGAAGCTCAGCACACTGCCTACACCGGCAAACACGCCGTCAATGACAAGGCTATGTACGACCGGGTTGATGCCGTAGGCAGTCAGCGCGCGGTCAGTCAAATTTGTCACGGCATCGATGCCCAGGGTCAAAAGGTCGGATAAACCTGCACCGATCACACCGAAGGTCAGCCAGAACACCAGCGCCATAATGCCGATAAAGCATGGCAAAGCCGTATATTTGCCGGTAAGTATCTTGTCGATTGCTACGCTGCGCTTGTGCTCGCGGCTTTCGCCGGGGCGCACAACGGTTCTTTCGCACAGACGTTCAATAAAGTTGAACCGCATATCGGCCAGGGCGGCCTCACGATCCAGCCCGGTTTCACTTTCCAGCTCGGCAATCGTGTGGCCCAGCAGTTCCTTCTCGTTCTCATCCAGATCCAGCGCTTTTTCAATCAGCGGATCGCCCTCCACAAGTTTGGTCGCGGCAAAGCGCACAGGCAGGCCAGCGCGGGCGGCGTGATCTTCAATCAAATGGTTCACAGCATGGATACAGCGATGCACCGCGCCGCCCTTGCCGTCGCCAGCATCGCAAAAGTCGATGCGGCCGGGCGTCTCGCGGTGGCGGGCCACATGCAGGGCATGTTCGACCAGTTCGTCAATACCCTCGTTTTTGGCGGCAGAGATGGGCACGACCGGAACGCCGAGCAGTTCCTCCAGCTCGTTGACCATGACCGTGCCGCCATTGGCGCGGACTTCGTCCATCATATTTAGCGCCAGCACCAGCGGGATATTCAGCTCCATCAGCTGCATGGTCAGGTACAGGTTCCGCTCAATGTTTGACGCATCTACGATGTTAATGATGCCATCCGGGTGCGTGTTCAGCAAAAAATCGCGCGTGACGATCTCCTCGCTGGAATAAGGCGACAGGGAATAGATACCCGGCAGATCGGTGACGGTGGCCTCACTGTGGCCGCGGATAACGCCGTCCTTGCGGTCCACCGTCACACCGGGAAAGTTGCCGACGTGCTGGTTGGAGCCGGTAAGCTGGTTGAAAAGTGTCGTTTTACCGCAGTTCTGGTTGCCGGCCAGGGCAAAGCGCAGCGGGCGGCCCTTGGCAATCTCCGAACCATTCTTGCGGTCATGATAGCTGGGGGCCTTGCGCAGTTCGCCTACACCTGGGTGGGGGACAGGGGTGTGCCGCTGTTCACTGCGGGCGGCGCGATCCGTTTCGTGGATATTTTCCACTTCAATTTTCGCGGCGTCTGCCAGGCGCAGGGTCAGCTCATACCCACGCAGCTCCACCTCGATAGGGTCGCCCATCGGTGCGATCTTGCGCAAGGTCACTTCGGTGCCGGGGGTCAGCCCCATATCCAACAGGTGATGACGCAGTTCGCCCTGCCCGCCAATCGTGCGCAGCACAGCATCCTGCCCAACTTTTAGTTCTGCCAGTGTCATTTTACAATCCTCTTTTGTCTAAAAGTTTGGCTCTTCTAACTTTGCAGATACAGTGTAGCACACACAGGGGCCGGATGCAAGAAAAATATCAAAAAAGCGGTAAGCCGCCGCAGTTTCAGTGATTGTGCACCGGGATGAAATGTGATATACTTTGCGGGTATTATTAAGGAGTGCTGTCTATGGAATTGACCGTCCGCGCGGCAACAACCGCCGAGTTGCCGGAACTGATGCAGTTATACACAAACGCCCGGGCCTTCATGCAGACCCACGGCAACCCCACCCAATGGCACGCAGGCTACCCCGGTGAAGCCCGCCTGGCCGCTGAAATCGAGCGAGGCGTCTGCCATGTGGTGATGGGGGAAAAGACCATTCAGGCGGTGTTCTGCCTGATACCCGGCGACGACCCCACCTACCATCACATCGAGGACGGTGCCTGGCCCGAGGATGTACCCTACGCGACGATCCATCGTCTGGCGTCGGCGGGGCACGTGGGCGGCATCGGGCGCTTGTGCGTGCAGTGGTGTTTACAGCAGGGCCTGCCGGTACGCGCCGATACCCACGCCGACAACACTTATATGCAGCACACGCTGGAAGCCTGCGGCTTTGTGCGCTGCGGGACAATTTACACCGAGGACGGCACACCAAGGTGGGCGTACTACCATTATGCAATATAAACAACAGCGCCCCGCGGGCATTGCAGCCTGCGGGGCGCTGGTTATTTTTTGACTTACCTTACCGTCCAAACACGGAACTTAACCCGCTGAACAGATTCACGATGCTCTGCACCTGGGATTGCAGACTGTTCACGGTATCCATCAGGGCGGGTAGCTGGGTCAGGGCGTTGTTCAGCGCGTCCACGTCGATTTTTTTCAACTGGTCGGTGATTTCCGGAAGGTCCTGCATCATGGCGTCCAGCTCGCTCTGGTCCAGCGTGGCAAGGCTCGTGTTCACCGTGTCGGCCAGGTCGTTGACGCGGCTGCAGGCGTCCATGACGTTGTTGTAGGCAATATTCATCCGCCAGCCGAAAAACGCCAGCGCCGCCAGAATCACGACCACCAGCACGACGCTTAAAATCATCCGTTTGCGCTGGTTGGCGATAATGCCGCGGTTCTGCCGGTCTTGCAGCTCCAGCTGGGCCTCAATGCGGTTCAGCTGGGCTTTCAGGTCGGCGGCATCCAGCTTGCCGTCACGGTTTTCATCGTTGGAGCGCGTCAAATCGTCCACGCGGGCTTTCAGCTGCTCATCCATTTTAGCGTTTACGTTTTCCATGTGGGGGCCTCCTTTTTGGGGTGCTGTGGTGTGGGGGCTGGTCGTGCCCGGCCCGCGGCTGTATCGGCAGATGCTGCTTACGGGTAAGTTGAGGACCGGACATATCCGGCCCCTACGGTTGGCAGTTATTTATTTCTCGTATCCACCATCTCGAACCAGAACGTTGACCCTTTCCCGACGGCGCTGTTGACACCGAAGGCGAAGCCGTGCTGCTGTAGGATGGCTTTGGTGATGGACAGGCCCAGGCCGGTGCCGGTGCGGCCGCTGTCCTGCCGGGCGCGGTAGTAGCGGTCAAAAATGTAGGGTAAATCCTCTGGCGGGATGCCGGGGCCATGGTCCTCAATTTCAATGCGGCAGCCCTTTTCCTGCGGGATGGCCCGCAGCACCACGACGCCGTCCGCGCCAATGTGGTGGAACGCATTGCCCAGCAGGTTGTGCAGCACCCGCTCCATCATAGCGGGGTCAGCGCTCACCGGGCAGGCGTCGTCGGCCTGCAAGTCGAGCTTCCAGTGATTTTTGTCGCACAGTGCATCGTAGCGGCCCGCCACTTCAAAGCAAAGCTCGCTCATGTCAAAGTCAACAAGGTTTGGCTTTTCCGCGCCGCTCTGCACTTTGCTCAGTTCCATCACGCTGTTTACCAGCGTCGAGAGGCGATCCGTCTCATCGACAATAATGTTGCATTGCTCAGTGCGCTTGGCATCGTCACTGCCGGTCAGGTCGCGCACCGTCTCGGCGTAACCCTTTATCAGGGTCAGCGGCGTGCGCAGGTCGTGGCTGACGTTGGCGAGAATGTCCTTTTCCAGCTGGGCGCTGCGCTTGACCTCGGCGGCCATATAGTTGAAATCCTCGGCCAGACGTCCGATCTCGTCGTGGTGCTCCACCTTGATGGCGACGTCATAGTTGCCCGCTGCGATCTCCTGTGCGCCGTTGGACAGCTTGCGGATGGGGTTGGTGAACCAACGGCTGAACAGCATGGCAAACAGCAGGTCAAGCACCAGCAGAAGCAGCGCCACAGGGCCCAGGATCGATCGCAGCACCTCGGCGGCGGTGGTGATCTGTGCCAGACTTGTGGAGACGATGACGCCGTACTGGCCGTCTGCCGAGAGCCGCCCCACGCACATCTGCATGGTGGAACCGACCTTCACGATCTGGTACAGCTCACCGTTCTGGAACAGCTTTTGCCGCAGCTGAATGGCCACATGGGTGTCCACATTGTAGCCGAACGCGCCGTCGAATGCACCGGTGCTCTCGTGCAGCAGGCAGGGGTACATACTCTCGTAGGCTTTCAGGCAGCGCAGCGTTGTGTCGGAAAAATCAACGCAGCAGCTGTCCACATTGATTTTTTTGTCCTGGAATGTCTCGCTGACGCCGTCCCAGAAATCCTCGTTCAGCGTCAGGCCCAGATAGCTTCGGTTGGAGATCGCGCTGTCCGACTGGTCGATCAGCGCCGTGATGGCCGCCGCTTTGGCGTCCAGCTTATTGCGGATATTACGGTTGTACTGCGGTGCCAGCGCGTAGGTGATGATGCCCCACACCAGCAGCAGCGTAAACAGCGTAATGCCGCCGATAAACAGCATCAGCTGCCAGCGGATGCTTAATGCAAAGGGCTTTTTAGGTGTGTTGGGCTTTCTCATAGCGTATCCGGGTCGAATTTGTACCCGATGCCCCATACGGTGGTGATGTATTTGCGGCAGGGACCAAGGTGGCTGCGCAGCATTTTGACGTGGGTGTCCACGGTGCGATCCTCGCCGTAATAGTCGTAGTTCCAGACCTTTTGCAAAATCTTCTCGCGGCTCAGGGCAATGCCCTTGTTGCTGACGAGGAACACCAGCAGGTCAAACTCCTTGGGGGTCAGCGGGGCCTCCTGCCCGGCTACTTTCACACTGTGGCTGGCCGTGTCGATGTGCAGGTCGCCAAAGGTGTAGCTGCCGGAGTCCTCGGCCGGTTTGGGCATCGTGCGGGCCAGCACGGCCTTGACGCGGGCCACCAGCTCCCGCGGGGAGAAGGGCTTGACAACGTAATCGTCGGCACCGCTTTCCAGGCCGGCCAGCTTGTCGTACTCCTCACTGCGGGCGGTCAGCATGATGACCGGGGTCATGATCTTGCGGGTGCGCATCTCCCGCAGGCAGGTCATGCCGTCCATAAACGGCATCATAATGTCCAAAATCACCAGGTCAATGCCGCCTTGGCTCAACGCACTGAGGGCAGCGGTACCGTCACCGGCTTCCTCGCAGGTGAAACCGGCATATTGCAGATGCTCACGGATGAGGTCACGAATACGCGGCTCATCGTCAACGATCAGAATTTTTGCCATGGGAAAAGACCTCCTTGCTGCTTTCTCCATTTCTATTTTACCACAATACAACGCAAGAGTGGAAGAATTGTGAAAAAATCGAAAAAAATTTACAAAAGTGTGTTAAAATAAGAATATCGAATGTAGGGGTGCGCCTATGTGTGCGCCCGTCATGCACAGACACGAAAGGTATCGCCATGCGCACGATCACCACAGTTGAGATGAACCCGGACAGTCGGGAAGAATATCTGCCCGGCTACACGCCGCAGTTCCCGCATATTGCCAGCCATATTGACGGGCGGCTCTACCAGTCTGACGTCGCCCCCTGGCACTGGCACGAGAGCGTTGAGTTGTTTTACGTGCGACGGGGGAGCATTCTCTACCGCACGCGGAACACGTCGTTCACGCGGGCTGCGGCGGGATGGTAAACTCCCACATCCTGCACACGACAAAAATTCTCGACCCATCGCTGGATATGGCTCTGCACCTTTTTTCGCCCTCGTTGGTGGCTGGTGTGGCGGGCGGCACGGTGGAGCAGCGCTACATCCGCCCGCTGACCGCCGATGCCGGGCACGAGCTGATTTTGCTGACACCCGATGACCCAGCTCAGACCGAGACATTGCGCCGCATTGACGAGAGTTTGCGCCTGGATGAGGCGGCCTTCGGCCATGAAATGCGATTGCAGGCCATGCTGACCGATATCTGGCTGCGTTTGGTCGAACAGGTGTGCCCGCCGGAACACGCCGTGCCCCGCAATGCCGCCGACGAAAAAATCAAGCGGATGATGGTCTACATCCACACCCACTATGCCGAGCGCATCACCGCGCCGCAAATCGCCGCCGCGGGCTATTGCAGCGAGCGGGAGTGCTACCGCACCTTCCAGACCTGCCTACGCACAACACCCACGGAGTACCTGCGCACCGTGCGGCTGCAATCGGCCTGCAAGCTGCTGATGGAGACCGACACCCCGGTCACGGAGATCGCCCAGGCCTGCGGGCTGGGCAGCAGCAGTTATTTTGGCCGCCTGCTGCGACAGGAGATCGGGCTTTCGCCCTCGGCCTACCGGGCAAAATGGCAGAAGACAACCCCTTGACAGCTGGGAGCATCGGAACTATAATCGGCTTGAAATTAGCATACGCTAACCAACGAGGTGATATCCCATGCAATTTGCGACAAGGGGCGACCGGCAGAGCCCGGCCATTCTGTTCTTCCACGCCATGGGCGTGACCGGGGCCAGCAGTGAACCGGTGGCCCGGTACTTGCAGCAAAACTACTACTGCATCCTGCCCACATCCAGCGTTTACTGCGCGGGGCAGAAATACAGCAGCAAGGCCGATGAACTGCGCCAGATCGAGGATTTTCTGCACGGGCAGCGCATTGACCGCCTGGCGCTGGTCGTGGCGTCGTCCATCGGGGCAGACCTGGCGGCGGCATTTCTGGCGCAGACCCGGCTGCCGATGGTGCGGCGCGAAAAATCGTAAAATCTGCAAACGGCTGTTGCATTTTGCCGCGCGGCGCGGTACAATGGCGGCAGGAGAGTGACTACTTATGAAAATCCTGTTTTGCATTGTGTTGATTTTGGTGCTGCTGGTGCTGTTCGCCGTCTGGCCGAATAAGCGCCGGGACGCCCTGCGTGCGCCGTTTGTGGGGCATAACTGTGCCCACCGCGGCTACTTTGGCAAGGATCAGCGCCCGCCGGAGAACAGCCTGCCCGCCTTTGCCGCCGCCGCGCAGAATGGCTACGGCATCGAGCTGGATGTGCAGTTTACGTCGGACCGGCGGCTGGTGGTGTTCCACGATGACACGCTGGACCGCATGACCCCGGCCAAGGGCTTCGTACATGATATGGATTGGGCTGACTTCTCGGCACAGCCGCTGGCGGGCAGCAACGAGCATCCGCCGCTGTTTGCCGATATGCTGCGCACTGTGGCCGAAACAAACCCCGACACGCCGTTGATCGTGGAGATCAAGAGCCGCGCCGAGTACAGTAAGACCTACTTGGAAGAGCTTTGCCGCGCCACGATCGCCGAGCTGAAAGCCTACCCCGGCCCCTACTGCATCGAGAGCTTTGACCCCCGCGTCGTGGGCATTGTGCGGCGGCAGGCTCCGGATATCCTGCGCGGCCAGCTGGCCGACAGCTACCAGAGCTACCGCAAGGATGGGACGCACGCCGTTCCGGCGTTTGCGTTCTCCCACCTGTTCGGCAACTTTCTGGGGCGGCCGGATTTCATCGCCTGGTGCCCTGCCAAGCGCAACTGGGCCGTGAAGCTCAATGCGACCTTGGGCGCTATGATGGTCATGTGGACGGCCCTGCCCGAGCATGACACCGCCAAGCTGGAAGCGGAGAACGACGCCGTTATCTTCCAGTGGTACGCGCCAAAGCAGAAATACCGGGAGTAACCGCTGTGCCGTAGGGGCGCATTCCATAGGCGCCCGCAATTCATGCACGATAACCGCATAAACGCCGCAGCCCCCGCATACATTGCATTGACAATGTGTGAGGGGGCTGCGCTTATGTTTTTATTTACCGTTACAAAACCCGGTCTGCGGCAGGCGGGCGCGCTGGCTCTGTGCGCCGTCTGCCTGTGCGGCACGGTGGCCGCGGCGGTACATTTTTCCGGTGGGGCAGTCACGGCGTCCGCCGCGGCGGTGCCGGGCATCGAGACGACCCAGGACATCGGCACCTACTTTACCGGCTACGGCTTTGACACCGACCTTGCCAGTGCCGCCGTGGACAAAGTGAAGATTCCCAAAAAGTGGGACGACAGTTTCACGGCGTTCAACCAGATCGTACAGGAAAGCGGCCTGGATCTGGCCGACTACAAGGGTAAAACGGTGGAAAAGTGGACGGTGCTCTGCCCGCAGCTTTCCACCGGCGACCACGACACTTACTGCGTGCTGTTGGTCTACAAGGCCAAAGCCGTGGGGGCTTACCTGCTGCAAAAGCCGTCGGGTGAAGTGACGGGCCTTGTCACCGCCGCCAAAGCCAGCGTCGACGCCGCGTTGGAGGAAGGGGAGACCGTGGAAATTTCAGCAGATGCGTTCCCGGAGGATTAAACAAAAAGCCTTCCCCCATCGGGGGAAGGTGGCCGAGCAAAGCGAGGCCGGATGAGGGGCGCGTTCGTCTTGCTACCTATTTAGAGGGCAATATTGGCAATGCCGCCCCTCATCAGTCCGCTTCGCGGACAGCTTCTCTCGCAGGAGAAGCCTTTTACGCATCTTCAAACATCCACTTATCCCTCGGCAGCGCGAACACCGCACCGCACAGCAGCAGCACGGCGGGATCGCTGGTCAGGTGGATGACCTGGCTCTCCATGTAGCCGTAGGCCAGCATCGTGACCAGGCACGCCACAGTCTGCCACGCGCCGCGCCGGGCGTAGCCGTACAGGGCCGCCATCATCAGTGCGCAGACCAGAACGACCATGACCGGGCCGGTCAGGTAGAGCAGATACACAAAAATATTGTCCAGCGCGGGCCATTCCTGTAAGAATTGGCCCGCAATTTTTATGTCGAACATCCGGTAGGCCGCCCATGCCAGCGAAATGCGGCAGGTCAGCAGATCGTCGAGCTTTTTCAGCCAGCCGGGCTTTGCAAAGGCGTAGATCTGGTACAGCGCCACGGGCACCGTGATGACGAATGCCGCCAGCAGAGACACGCGGAAATACTGCATCAGCTTTTCCTGCGGGGCAATGGAAACAAAGGTGTAATAACCCTGGCCCATCGCCGTCAGGATATCAATGAGGCGGTCCGCATACATCAGGGTGATGACCACGGAAACCACAAACACCACCGCGCAGATGATCAGCCTGTTCCGCAGCTCTTTCAGATGCCCGGTCAGCGTCATGCTGCCGTCGTCTTCCATGACTTCGGCTTTCTTTTTGCGCTTCACGTTTGTAGCCACAATTACTCCTCGTCGTCTTTCTTCTCGGTCTTGGTCTCAGCCTTGGAGGTGTTCTCTTCCTCCTCGCCCTCTTCCATGCCCTTCTTGAAGTTGTTCATGGTCTTGCCAAACATCTTGCCCAGCTTCGGCAGGTTCTTGGGTCCAAAGATCAGCAGAGCAACGACCAGGATGATAAGCAGCTCGTTCGTACCAATACGCATAATAAAAATCTCCTTTTTACTTTTGCCGCGCCGTGTGGCGGGCGGATTCCAATGTATTCGGCAACCGCAGGCGCGGGTGCATCAAAATAGAGGGATACGGGGCAAAGGCAGCTCAGACCTTTGCTTCTTCAGCCGGGGCAGCTTCCTCCGCGGCCGGGGCGGCGGCAGGCTCTGCAGCTTCGGCAGGAGCGGCTTCGGGAGCGGCCTCTACCGGCTTCTCCTCTGCCTTGGGCTCCTCAGCGGATTTCTCTTCTGCGGTTTCCGTGGCAGGAGCGGCTTCGGCGGGCTTTTCCTCAGGCTTTGCGGCGGGGGCGGTGTCTTCCAGCTCCTCTACTTCTTCCAGCTCGGTCACTTCCTCTGCCTGCTCGGCCTTGGCGGCTTCTTCCTTGCTGGTCTTGCCAATGCCCGTAAAGCTCTTGGTCACGTCCTTGACGCTGTTGTCGATATCCTTTTTGATATCGGTCAGCGGAGCAACGGCTTCCTTGAGGGGGGCCTGGATCTCATTCAGCGGCTCGACCACGTTTTTCTGGATCTCCTCGGAGGCAGCGCCGGTGTATTTCTTCAGCTCACGGAGCATTTTGCCCAGTTTCTGTGCATAAACGGGCAGCTGATCCGGGCCGATGAAGACAAACGCGACCACCACGATGACCACGAGTTCCCAAAAACCAATTTTCATAGCGTTCCAATTCCTTTCCTGTGCCAGCGGGGCCGGCAGGGCTTTTTGTCCAGTATAACAGATTGTGCGGCGGTTTGCCAGAGCAGCGGGCCCGGAATCGGGCCGGATGGTTCATTTTTTGGGCACACCGTGCTATACTGGGCGGGGCAAAGGCGCTCTGCGCGCCGACGTTGCCATACATATACCGGAAGTGCATGAACACTACATGAATTTATTATGAATTATTTATGAACAAGTGGGCGCTTCCTGCAAATTTATCAACAAACAAGATACTTTTCGATAAAAATTACAGAAAGGATAACAAAAACATGAAAACACTCTATGCAGCCCGCTTTGCACGGGTGACCGAAAACCTCGCCAGACAGGGCCTGACCCAAATGATCGTCAGCGACCCGCCCACGATCTTTTATCTGACCGGGGTGCGCATCCAGCCCGGCGAGCGGATGCTGGCTCTGCTGCTCCGGGCCGACGGGAACCACCGTTTCTTTGTCAACGCGCTGTTCGGCACGCCGGAGGCAGGCATCCCGGTGGAAAACTACTCGGACGGCGAGGACGCCCCGGCAAAACTCCTGCCCTGGCTGGAACGGGACAAGCCTCTGGGCATTGATAAGAATTGGCCCGCCCGGTTCCTGCTCCGGCTGATGGAGCTGGACGCGGCACCCGCTTACCGCAATGCTTCCGCCGCCTGCGACGATGCCCGCGCCGTAAAAGACGCTGCCGAGCAGGAGGCCATGCGGGCTTCCTCCAAGGTCAACGATGACTGCATGGCAGAGTTTGAGGCTCTCATCCGCCCCGGCATCACCGAAAAAGAGATGGCCGAAGCCATCCGGGGCATCTATGCGGCCCACGGCTGTTCCGGGGTCAGCTTTCCCCCCATCTGCGGTTTTGGCGCTCATGCGGCAGACCCTCACCACGACAACGACGACACCCCGCTGGAGGCGGGCCAGTGCGTCCTGATCGATGTGGGCGGCGTGTATCAGGATTACTGTTCCGATATGACCCGGACGTTTTTTACCGGGGAGCCCAGCGAGGAGGAGCGTAAGGTCTATGAGCTGGTGCGGCAGGCACAGGCCGCCGCCGAAGCGCTGGTCAAGCCGGGCGTCCGTCTCTGCGATATTGACACTGCGGCCCGCGACCTTATTACCGAAGCCGGCTATGGCCCCTACTTCAACCACCGCCTGGGCCACTTCATTGGTCTGGAAGACCACGAGGCCGGTGACGTCTCGGCGGTGAACGAGAATGTTGTCACCCCGGGCATGTGCTTCTCCATCGAGCCGGGCATCTACCTTCCCGGCAAGTTCGGCGTCCGGATCGAAGATCTGGTCCTCGTCACCGAGGACGGCTGTGAGGTGCTGAACCATTATCCGCATGAGCTGCGGGTGCATCCGTTCTAAGCGAAAAAGAAAACCCGCCGTCGGCGGGTTTTCTTTTTCGTGTTTATCCGAGCACGGAATGCCGGTAAGCAATGGCGTTCTGGATACGGTCGGCTTCCTCTTTGCCGGCCAGCTGGCGCACCAGCTCCAGCGCAAAG
>OLRW01001291.1_pt1 | contig 16809 bp, 15 predicted proteins | sample 1672701 | NCBI WGS metagenome assembly OLRW01 (sample SAMEA3136715, study PRJEB25190) | human gut metagenome | biome: human gut; feature: human-associated habitat; material: faeces | place: Austria | collected 2013
TTTTTACCCGAAACATACGAGGTAGAACATGCAAGCACGACTAGAAACGGCCATATGGCAGAGAAGATTTTCCAGCCATAACTAAGGCCATATCCACAAACCGCTTCGCTTGCCGATAGGGCTGCGAAGCGGTCAACTCCTCTATTTTTCCACGTTTCCAAAAGAAGTGCGACACACACGCACAGAGATGAAATTAAGAATGCGACCCGATATTGCAGGCTTCGCACCATTTTTTTTAGTTGAAAAGGTAGATTCATACATTACTGCTCCTTAATAGATATCCCAATATCCACTTGCACGGCAATCCAGTGCCGGACCATTTCCCATCAAGTACAAACTAATACCTGCTCCATTGGACTCACCTTCCCTTCTATAATCACGAGTTTCAAGTTCCTTGATTATTTTATAGCACATATCACACTTAAAGTACATGACCAAAACACCATATTTTTTCCTATTTTTTTTTTGATTTTGCTCATGTACTTTCTTTAAAAAACATGCTATCATTATTTATTAGTGGCTAACTGATTCTTTTCTTTATCCTTGTAGTTTTTTTATGATCGTGTTGCAAAACATACATTCTAGTGTTATACTTACCTTGAAAGGAACTGAACTTAATTCTAAAAATCATGAAAGCCTTAAAGCGTTATCAAAAAGTGCTCAGACCGATGATATTCAAAGATTCACAGAATTAGCAAGCGCTTTTACCGAACCAGGCGACAAAGAAAAAGCAGATGCCGTATTGCAAGTTAGTGTCGCTGCAAACAGAAAAAACTATGACAAAGTAAGGAGGACTTCGGATATGTGTGAGGCATTGAGAGAGCTTATGAAGGAAGAAATTGAAGAAGAGTTAAAGAAAAGCCGAGATAAAGCAATACAAGAAGGACTCGCACAAGGACTCGCACAAGGACTTGAACAGGGACTTGAACAGGGTATTGAACAGGGACTTGAGCAGGGTATTGAGCAGGGTATTGAGCAGGGACGCATCAACCAGTTAATTGATCTTGTTATGCAAAATCTTCTGCCTATCGAAACTGCCGCTCAGTGTGCAAAGATGACGCTTGACGAATTTAAGGTTGCAATGGAGAAAAAGGAAAACTAATTAGCAATTCAAGTCAAAAAAATAGCCAGTGGACGAGAAAACATTTTCCCTTCCACTGGCTATTTGCTTCTTTTACTCAAAAATTCCAATATAGGACAGCGTCGGCGCTACTCTTGAATCTATAATTTCAATTACTAGCTCTTTTACTAGTTCTTTTGTTTGGATCTGATCTAACAAGGCAATCTTTTTATAGCCAACCACTGTTCCCTCGAAAACGCATTTTTCACTACCATCATGCACTGTTAAAATTCTAAATGCTTCTATACGCTGACTCTTTTTTATATTTTCTTTCAATACTACACGGTGAATATCATACTCTTTATCAAATTTTATGTGAATCCTACAGTTTCTTTGTCCATCTGATGTCGTAAAATATGAATCATAATCATCATTTCTTACGTTCTCGATTTCAAAACCTTTCTTTTGTTCTTCGCAGAAAAGCGATGCTTTCTCTAACAAGTTTTTGCCATAACATTTCTTTTTATATTCACCGATCTCATGCAGTCGTTTTACATCATTTTCATGAAACAAACCTTCTTTTGTCGGCGGGATATTTAATAAAAACGTCGCATTTCCTCCAACGGAGTGTTCATATATTGAAATCAATGTTTCCAATGATTTGACTTGATCGTCTTCTTCTTCATGATAAAACCATCCTGGACGAATACTTGTATTAACCTCTGCCGGATACCAGATAAGCTCCTTCTCATCCTTTATTAGCTCATAGCTTCCCAAATCCTTATCTGACGCACGGACAATGCGCTCTCTAAACTGCGTATCATCCTGCTTTTGGCTGTTTTCCTGAATCTGGTCCGCACACATGAATACAGGTATTGGGCTGCTGTCTTCTTATAACTTCATCTTGCCTTTCCCTTCTTTTTCTTTTCTTCATACATGATCTTGTCTGCCTTTTCAAGCACCATCGGAATGGAAAGCTCTTCTGTACATAATACAATCTGGCATCCAACCGACATATCAATTGCGAACTTATTTTTTCCCTGTGCATTATACATGGCAATCTCTTTTTGCACAGTCTCCATCAATTCAATGGCACGCGTTTCATCGCCAATCATCATGAGTGCAAATTCATCACCGCCAAGGCGTCCTGCTATACCATTTACTCCGGCAGCTTTCTTTAAAATATCTGCACAGGCACAAATTGCAATATCTCCTGCTGCGTGACCATAATTATCATTGATTTGTTTTAATCCATCCATATCAGCAAACAGAATAATTGCTTTTCTATTTTTATAAATACGATTCATTTTCATTGCCTGTTCCATAAAGCCACGGCGATTTTTAATCTGAGTCAGCTCATCTCGCTCTGACACAAAATTTAAAATTTCATTTTTGCTTCGAAGCTCCTCAAGCAAAAGCTCACGCTCTCGCTGAACAGACAAACGCTTTTTTTCTGTGTGATACGCCATCAGCGCATTTGCCATTTGAATACTGATCAAATAGACCATATCCACTTCCTCTGGCGTAATCTCAACACTTAATACACCATACTGCGTTGAGCCAGACTGAAGGCAAAATACACTCGGCTGATGCTGATAGCGTGCACTTCCTTCCTCAGAAAATCCACATTTTTCTAATGAAACTTCATTTTTATATTCTTCAAATACCTCTACGCGTTCTCCATCCTGACGCGCAACAAGATAAATCGTATTTGGAAATTCCCAGCCCTTTTCTACATTATATTCAACTGGATTTCTAAAGACATAAAGCATCGCCGTTTTAACGCCAAAAAAGGACATTGGTGTTAATGCATTTTTAAGAAATTTCTCACGATCCTGCAATGCAATAAGCATGTTTCTGGAGATCATCGGAACCATCCATGTTTTTTGACGATATACTGTATTTCTTTGTTTTTCATAGACAAATTTTTGCCCCATATTTTCAATCTGATCAAAACCTGAAAACTGCTTGCATGTACATCCACATGATTCACGAATACATACCTTCGCTGATATCACAATATTTTTCCCATGACCACTTCGCGCCAGCTCAAGTGCACTATAAACAGCCATATATCCTGACCGCTCAGAATCCTGATGAATTGTAGTGATTGGCACTGGCACGTGACGAATACGCTCCCAGTCATCAAAACCGGTAACAGCAATATCTTGTCCAATATGAAGTCCACGCTTTTCACATTCCTGATAAGCAGTCAGTGCCATAACATCATTGGCACATACTATTGCCTGAAGATTAGGGATTCGATCTAACAATGCATTTACCTGTGTATGTACACACTCTGAAAAATCGCCTGTTTCAATGCGGCTTTCATCCATTGGCAGATCATATTTTTTCATAACATCTAAAAATGCTCTTTTTCGCTGGCAGGCATCTGTATTTCCAGGCGGTCCTGCCAAAAAAGCGAAATTATGATACCCATGGTCACGCACTAAATGCTCCACTAATTCATACATTCCGTTATAATTATCGACAATAATAGAAGTCCAATTAGGTCTGTCGGTCTGCTCATTTATGAGCACACATGGAACATTGCGAAAATATTCAAGATACTGCTTTCCGTAATCACTCTTCATAAAAATGCTCATCATGCCATATGTCATAATTAAGACATCTGCTTTGACGTATCTCGCATAATCATAAATTGCACTTTTTTGATAATCCCATCCTATGGATGTATCAGGTGGATACAGCTGCGCTGTATAAGGACTGCTCACATTCATAAAATACATTAACTGCACATCGCACTCCTTTGATGCCTGATCAATTCCCTTCATAATTTTGACTGCGTGCGGTGAGTTAGCATTGCCAATCACAACTCCTATTTTACAGCGCTCCTGCATTTTATCCCTCCTTTTTTGAGCCTATAGGCTTTTTTCTATAAAAATCAAGATTTACTTCATCATTTCTGCATCTTTTTTTGCCTTTTCCACAGCTGCCACAAGATTATCCCCGGCACGCTCCATCGCATCAAAGACTTCCTTTTGCTCATCTTTACGTCCTGCTGCCGTGCTTGTTCCTGTCAAAATGGCTGTATGCTCATCTGGTGTGAAGTCTTCTTCATCCTGCACATCAATTGCGAAAGTGAGAGGATCTAGCTTACTCAATTCTCTTGCGATAAAATGTGCAAACAAAAATGAGCCATACTCGTTTGTGTGTGTCATATCTCCCGGATGGAAATAGACACGGCTAGCCTCTTTTCCATTTTTCTTGATCAGATCTGCCGCATATTTATGAAGGTCAATGACAGGCACACCAGTCTCTTCCCCTACCTCAAAAACAGCCTGTGCATGCTCTGCTAAAAGATCATTGTAGGTGCCGTCATCCTTCCAAGTATTGCGCGCAAGCGGTGTTACAAGAATCGGGACTCCGCACAGTCCACGAATCTCATTTACATAATTCATCAAATTTTCTTTATAACCTGTCTGTGCCTGCAAATGTGCCAGTTTCTGATCGTTGTGGCCAAACTGAAACAAGCAAAAATCGCCCGGACGAATATACTTCTTTACGATATCGTAGTGTCCCTCATTGCGAAAGGTTTCTGTGGTAAGTCCGCTGTGCGCCTGATTATCAATAGCTGTACTTTCTCCGATAAAATATGCAAGGCACTGTCCCCATGAACTGTAGCATCCGCCCGGCATATATGGCTTTGGACAAGTCTGATCAGTAACTGTGGAATCTCCTGCCAGATAGACTGCCGGAATTTTTGTCTTTGCAGAAAGCTTCTCTGCTGCCATGCCAACACTCTTTAATTTCGTCAGATCCTCACATGCCACTGAAAAGCCAATCTTTGTGATCGTCATGCAATCGCTGTGAAAACGCGGGATCATCTCACCAAAATGCAGATAAAGTGTTCCCTCAATCACCTCTCCTGCCTTTCTTTTTCCAAGACGTAATAACTGTTTTCTTCCTGCAAATACAAATAGCTGCTCTATTTCTTTGGCAGTCTCTATTTTATATGTAATGTAATAAATGCCTTCGCCATCTGCATCAGCATAGTAATCAGCTACCTGTAATCCCTGTGCGTTTTCGCTTCCCTCACTGCCTTCCTCAAAGCCGTCACCAAGCTCAGGAATATAGTCTGCCGCCTTAGTATCTAGCGTATGTATCATAATCGTTATCTCTCCTCTTATTTTCATATTTCACAGCATCTTGACCGTTTTCACCCGAATTAAAATACTATGATTTGTGTGTTTTTCATAATTTTGTCTTTATCATACACGCTTTTATGCGGAATTGCAACCATAATAATAAAAAAGGCAAACATCAATCTTTTCTGTCACTTTTCCTAAAAAACATTTACGATATGTATCGTATTGTAAGATACACATCTTGCTTTTTACACATAGAAGTGTTATTATAATCCTTATAAAAAGAAAAGGAGATACATGAGATGAATTCAGGGGTAAGCTATTCTTTATTTTACGACATACTACTCAATCTCAGAGGATATTACCATAGCTATGGGCGTATTGATGATTCAAATGCAAAACTTGATGAAATAACAAAATTGATTGCAATTAGTTACAGTATGGCGAAGAAGGGAAAAAAATTAGATATCGCATACGTTAGAACAATTGCTGAAAATATGCAAGACAAGTCTTTTGGCATTGCATCCTCTATTCGATATATTTTTGAAGAAGAATCAAAGGATAAAATGTTTCTTAATTCTGATGGTACTAATATTTTTGGAGCAAATGCATCGTTAAATATTCAACCCACAGAGGATGATTTAGCAGAAAAAATCATTAGTGAAATAGAAAAAATTGATTTTCTTAATTTAATTAAATCTAAAAAATATCAGGATTTTGACATAATAAATGAATGCTTTGGACATTTTGTAAGGGAAAACTTTAGAAATAACAAAGAAGATGCACAGTATATGACACCATATGAAATATCCGAACCAATGTTAGAAATACTATTTAATGACATGGCTAAGGATGGGTACTTTACAAAAGAAACTCTTGAAAACTTTGTAATAATGGATCCAACATGCGGCGTTGGTACTTTGTTAATTGAAAGTTCCAATCACTTTACTAGGTTTTTAGAAAAAAACTATAAACAATATGCATCTTCTTTAATCTCAAGATTTCGAACAAATGGAATTGTTGGGCAGGATAAGGTTGATCGAATGGTCAGATTGTCTAAAATCAATGCATTGCTTTTAGGATCTAATATTTCAAATATAAATATTGGAAACAGTATAACGGGTGAGAGCAGCATTGATAAATATAGTTCACGCGCAGATGTAATATTTACAAATCCTCCCTTCGGTGCAGAACATGAAATCGGATTACTTAATTTAGAGAAATATCCGATTTTGCAAAAGTTAAATACCGCAGAAGGAAGTGTTAATTCTGAATTGCTAATGCTAGACAGATGTATTGGATTACTAAAAGATAACGGATATCTTGTAATTGTTTTACCAGATTCAGTATTTGCTTCAAAAGGAATGAACTCTTTATATCGGGATGAAATACTAAAAACAATGCAAGTTCGAGGTGTTATTGAGTTACCTTCCGTAACATTTGCACAGGCTGGTACCAGAACAAATACTTGCATATTTTATTTGCAGAAGAAGAAACCTTTGCAAACTTCCAAGTTCTTTATGGCATCATGTAAAGAATTGGGATATGTAGTAAAAGAAAAAATGGGTGTTCCTGTCAAAATCAGCAAAGGACAAAATCAGATGGAAATTATTGCTAGGGCATTAGTTCATGATAATAAAAAGAACACTATTGTTTCAGAAACACCATCAATAACCAATATTAGCAAAGAGGATTTGACAGATAATATTTTAAAACCCGGTTTTTATTCTGCCGAAAGAATACAAACTATTGAAAAACTGTCAAATACTTCATCGGACATTGAAATAAAGAAATTATCAGAATTGGTTGATTTTGTTACAAAAAGCAGAAAGGGATTTATGGTATCCGATAAAATCAAACATATTAGCGTATTACATATAAATCCTGATTGTACAATAAATTTTGACGAAGTTGAACAATTTGAACCAATATCAAAAGGACGTTCTTGTCAGGATGGCGACCTGATTTTTTCAAAATTGAATCCTAGCATTCCTAGAATGGCTATTGTTCCCAAAAAAGAATATTCAATGGTTTGTTCTAATGAATTTGAGATAATGAGAACAAAAGGGGAAATAGATGCTTATACTTTATGTTTCCTTCTTAGAACAGAAAATGTTCAAAATCAGATTGAACATCTAACCTCAGGTACATCATCTTCTCATAGCAGAATTAAACAGGAACAGCTAGCAGAAATCATGATACCCGTACCCAAAAGTAAACAGAAGATGTTAGAATATAAACAAGCAAATGAACAGATAAAAAAATCAATTGATATGATATATGAAGCCAAAAATAATATAAAAAAGCAATTAAAGTTACTATCAGGTATATAAAAAAATGAGGCTGTAAAAAAACTTTCGTTTTTTTCACAGCCTCTTAAAAATTCAAAAAACACTGATTACCACTTCGTCATTTATCACTTCGGCTTTGAAAATCAACTCTGAACCCGATACATTTTCAAGTGGGATCTGGATTGGAGGCAATTCGCCATAACGATTGCTTCCATGTCTTGCAAATGTTTCGTTAGTTTTATTTCGAGGTGGAAATAATTGAAAATTCACATCATGCCTAATTGCACTATCATTAAATTTTGGATAACCTTTTACATTCATCCATTCAATGTATCGATCACGTAGGATAGGGTGGCTATTTAAATCAAGCTGCCAGATTCTAATTCGACAGTTGTTATCTGGATTTAAATCAATTGAAGTCAGATAGAGCATACGATATCGCAAAAATTGTTCCATTTTTGCAACATTATTTGCACTAAAATCCCATCGCGGAGCAGTTTTGCCTTTTTTATCAAGAGAACCAATAAAATTTGCACTTTTTACTTCTGAACCATCGCACAAATCATCTCCTTTTCCTCGCATTCCTTGTCCTGAAATCTGAGTTTGAAGTGATACCAAATGTTGTGCAATGTAACCAGTATCAATAATAAATGACTGAGCAGTCAACGTTCCCCAGTGAGACAGCATTTTCCTTTGATTTACAATCTGCTCTTCTATTAATATTCTGGCTAATTCCTTTCTTTGTTCACGAGACAATAATTTTAAAGCATATGTAGCAATTCGTACTCTGTCTTGAATAGTAACTTCATCAATAGTAAGCATTGAAGTGGCTTTCTCTAATAATCCATTTACTTCATCTGCTGGTGTATTGTGATTTATTAACGAAGATAATAATTCGCAATAAGCTAAAATTCGTTCTTCCAAACCAATCTTCCTCCTTTACGTATCACTGGGACTATCCCAGTGATACACCATAATGTCCCCAACCTAACTTTACACGTTTCGCGATTACGCAACGACAATCTTCTTAAAGTTCTTCTTGCCCTTCTTAATTACGAGTCCTTCTGCCGGGATTTCATTTGCTGCAAAGCTCATGCGGATATCTGTTACCTTCTCATCGTTTACACTGACACCACCCTGCTCTACTGCACGGCGCGCCTCTGAACGTGACTTAGCAAGACCTGCCTTTACAAGAAGGCTTAAGATATCAAGCTTCTCACCTTCACCTTCTGCAAAATCAGCTGCGCTAAGCTCAACTGCAGGAATCTCTGCTGCATTTCCTGCACCAAACAATGCCTTTGCTGCGCTCTCAGCCTTCTTTGCTTCTTCCTCACCGTGAACAAGCTTTGTCAGCTCAAATGCTAAGATTTCCTTTGCCTTATTTAACTGGCTTCCTTCCCACTTATCCATCTCATCGATCTGCTCAAGCGGAAGGAAGGTCAGCATACGGATACACTTTAAAACGTCTGCATCTGCAACGTTTCTCCAATACTGGTAGAAATCGTATGGGCTTGTCTTCTCTGGATCCAGCCATACAGCACCTGAAACAGTCTTACCCATCTTCTTACCCTCAGAGTTTAACAGCAACGTGATGGTCATTGCACCAGCGTCCTCTCCCAGCTTACGACGGATCAGCTCGGTACCGCCTAACATGTTGGACCACTGGTCATCACCGCCAAACTGAAGGTTGCAGCCGTATTTCTGGAACAGCATATAGAAGTCGTAGCTCTGCATAATCATGTAGTTGAACTCTAAGAAGCTTAATCCACGCTCCATTCTCTGCTTGTAGCACTCAGCTGTCAGCATTCTGTTTACGCTAAAATGCGGTCCAACCTCTCTGAGTACATCAATATAGTTTAAATTTAACAGCCAGTCTGCATTGTTAACAAGCAGTGCCTTGCCATCAGAGAAATCAATGAAACGTGCCATCTGCTTCTTGAAGCACTCTACATTATGCTCGATTGTCTCCTTTGTCATCATCTTTCTCATATCGGTCTTTCCAGACGGATCTCCGATCATTGCTGTACCGCCGCCAATCAAAGCAATCGGCTTGTTTCCTGCCATCTGAAGTCTCTTCATTAAGCACAGTGCCATGAAGTGACCTACATGAAGGCTGTCTGCTGTCGGGTCGAATCCGATGTAAAATACAGCCTTTCCATTATTAACGAGATCGCGGATACGCTCCTCATCTGTTACCTGGGCAATCAGCCCTCTTGCTACTAATTCTTCGTAAACCTGCATGATTTTTTCTCCTTTTCTGCGCTTTTATTACTTTCGCCTGAGAACTTTTTTATAAGCAAAGCCCCCGTCCTAACAAAAGGACGAGGGCGAAATCTCGTGGTACCACCTTTCTTCACAGTCTGCTCACACAAACTGCCTTTCAAGTACACGCATCCTGTAAAATAATCCAGTCAATCTGCGAATACTCTGACAAGATAACGGCTGCCGCGCCGCTGCAGTCTACTTTTGCAAAATCGCAAGTTCGGTGCAGAGCTCAGAGAGGTATTCCTTATAAGCTTCCCCTGCGCCTCTCACCTGCCGGCTACTCTCTGTTGGTTTCCCTTATCAGTACTTGTTCTCCTCAACGCTGATACACAGAGTATAACAATGTGATTAAAAAATGTCAAGTCATTATTTTTACTATCTTGACTCCGTTAGCTTTTTTCATTTAACGTTTGTATCACAACCAGAAAGGATGACACAGCATTAAGAGATCAGATTCAGAAGGCAATGATCGTCTACTTTGGTATTCGTCAGATGGGCTTTACAGATCTGTATTTCGAATTAAAAATGCAGAGTACAAATCTCTCTGTACCTTTCGGTTTCCAATCTTTTTTTCTCTTTGTTTTTCATACCAAAAATGGGGATTCTCCATATAAGAGCCTCCCCATTTTTATTATTTCTTAGAAATATCCATTCCGAAGTACTTCTCAGACAGCTCGGTCAATGTGCCATCCTTTGCCATCTCATCAAGTGCATCATTTACAGCCTCTAAAAGAGTAACAGTATCATCACCCTTACGGATCGGAATTGCAATCTCCTCTACCTGATCGGAGTATGTTGCAATCTTAACATCTGCTTCCGGATGCTCTTTCTTGTAATCGTTAAATACAACTTCTGCATTAAGTGTTGCATCAATACGCTTGGAAAGTAACAGCTCGATGGTCTGATTCAAATCATCAACACCGGTAACAGTTGCACCATATGCCTCTGCCTGTGCTGCATAGGTACTAGAAATGGTATTTGCAGTCTTCTTTCCATTTAAATCTTCCATAGAAGAAATCTCATCGTAGTCACCGCGAACGATAACAGCAGTCTTGTTGTATGCATATGGGGTAGAGAAGTTGTACTTTTCTGCACGCTCATCTGTCACGCCAACACCATTTACCATGATATCGTAGCGACCTGCATCCAAACCTGCAAGCAGTCCATCCCATGCACCCTCAACAAACTCAACCTCTACGCCAAGTTTCTCTGCGATGTTCTGTGCTACCTCTACGTCATAGCCAACCAGATCATCATTCTCATCATGGTAGGTCCACGGAGCCCAGGTTCCTTCCATTGCTACGATAATTCTACCACGCTCTTTAATCTGTGCTAAAAGATCATCTGCTGACTCGCCGGTTCCGATTTCTGTAGATACTTCTTCGCTTCCAAGCTCAGTCTCAGCTTCCTCACTCTTCGCTTCTGCGCTTGTATTCTCTTCGCTGCTTCCTGCCTCATTATCCTTGGTCTCGGCAGACTTTGTGGCAGTCTCCTTTGTCTCCTGTGCAGAAGTCTTTGCAGCTGTAGTACTCTTATCAGATGTACCCTTTGAAGAGCAGCCTGTCAATGCGGTAGATGCAAGCACTGCTGCTGTTAATGTGCATGGAATTAATTTCTTAATTGTCATAATAGTTTCCTCCTCTTTATTTTATGAAAAAGCATTACTGATAGATATTTTCCTTATCAGAAATGCTTTTACAAGCAAGAATTACTCCTGAAAGATTCGCAAGAACTCCTTCGTGCGCGTTTCCTTAGGATGCTCAAAAAACTCCTTCGATGATCCTTGTTCCACAACCACGCCCTTTTCCATGAAAATTACACGATTTGATACTGTTCGCGCAAAGTTCATCTCATGGGTAACAACAAGCATTGTCATTCCTTCCTGTGCAAGCCGCTTCATAACCGCAAGCACCTCCACCGTCAGCTCTGGATCTAGCGCCGATGTCGGCTCATCAAAATAAATGATCTCTGGATTTACTGCTATTGCCCTTGCAATCGCCACTCGCTGTTGCTGACCACCTGAAAGCTGAGACGGATAGTAATCACTTCGATCTTCCATGCCAACCTTTTTTAATGCCTCGTGTGCTATTTTATTTGCCTCATCCTTTGGCATTTTTCTTCCGACAATCAAGCCTTCCGTTACATTCTGCAATGCTGTTTTGTTGGCAAACAAGTTATAATTTTGGAATACGAATGCCGTTTTCTTTCGAATGCGCGCAATTGTGCGCTTCGGTACCTTATGTAAATCGATCGTCTCGTCATCAAACGTCATGGTTCCGCCATCTGCCTTCTCTAAAAAGTTCAGACAGCGAAGAAGTGTTGTCTTTCCCGAACCACTCGGTCCAAGAATCGCAATCACATCTCCCTTATTAACAGAAAGGCTCACATCATGAAGGACATGTGTCTGACCAAATGACTTTTTAATGTTTTTAATCTCCAGCATGTGTTACCCTTCCTTTCTGCCATAGTAGCTTAATTTCTTCTCACCGATACTCTGCAGCTTTGTCAGAACAGTTGAGAAGATCAAATAAATCAGACCGACCTCCAAATACAGCAAAAGTGGTTCATAGGTTCTTGCTACAATCTGCTGCGACACCTTAAACATTTCCGTTACGGTAATAGTCGCTGCCAATGAAGTATCCTTTAACATGGAAATCAATGCATTGAACAAGGACGGAAACGCCGTACGCATCGCCTGTGGCAAAACGATTCTGAAAATCGTTTGTAGATATGAAAGACCTGCACACTGTCCTGCCTCTAACTGACCTGACGGAACCGATTCAAGTGACGCACGAACTGTCTCTGCGCCATAGGCACCTTCATTTAAGGCAAATACAATTACTGCTGCCAGAAATGGCTCAAGTACAAGACCAACATTCATCAACCCAAAAAACACAATAAACAATTGGACGAGCAGTGGCGTACCACGAAAGATCCAGATATAAAAGCGGCAAATCTGCTTTAACACTTTGATGTTCGCAAACTGCACCAACGCAACTATGACTGCAATCACCATTGCCAACGAAAAGGCAATTGCGGTTAACGGAATGGTGACGGTCAGGCCGCGAATGAACATCTTTGGGAAGGAGTCGATAAACAGATTCCACAATCGACCACTAAACATAAAACACCCTCTTTTCTTTTTTGGTTAAATAATTACGCGGCAACCCGCAGGCCGCCGCGTCTAAAACTTCAAAAAACCTACTTCTCCGATAGTTTAATAGATTTTTTCCGATATGTCAATGAAATAAAATCTTATATTTTTTGTACTTTTCTTATATGTTACAGTTCACGCGTCCCTTACACATAATACCATGCGACTGTTAGCGCTATTGCAATCATCAAAAATCCAAGGCCTACAAGAAGTGTCATATACTGTCCTTTGCCTTTTTGCTTTCGCTTTTTGGCCTTTTCTACTTTAAACTCGTAGAATTTTCCATTCGCCTCCCGTGTGGAAAACGGAATCAGAAAATGAGCACCTTTTTGCAGTGCAAAGGAGAAAATATCAAGCACACCAGTAGTAGATATCCAGACAAGAAGACCAAAGCTTATATATAACAGTGCAATGACAGAAAAGCCATTGCCAATTGCAAGGATACGGTCTGCAGCTGATACACCTTCTGCAAACGCTCCCTGCGATGTCATAACACCGACTGCAATAATAAGGCCAATCGCGATCTGGATGATTAAACGGATTATATTTTTTTTCTCCATTTAATTTCCTTTCATCTGCTCTTTGTAACGTGCAAACTCGGCATCGTTGCAATGCACAAAATGGCCTGGAGCAACCTCGCGGAATGACGGTTTGTCTACTGTGTAATCATGCTCCTTTAACGGAACATAGCTTATACGCTGACGCTGCTTCTCGTAGTGCGGATCTGGAAGCGGAATTGCAGACAAAAGTGATTTTGTATATGGATGAAGCGGATTTGCAAACAGCTCATCGGAATCTGCCAGCTCTACCATTTTTCCATAATACATAACACCGATTCGATCTGAGAAATATTTTACAACAGACAAATCATGCGCAATAAACAGGATTGTCAGTCCCATCTTATGACGAAGATCATCAAGAAGGTTGATAACCTGCGCCTGAATGGAAACATCAAGTGCACTAACTGGCTCATCCGCAATGATAAGCTCTGGATTCATAACAACCGCACGTGCAACACCAATACGCTGGCGCTGTCCGCCGGAGAACTCATGCGGGTAGCGGCCTGCATGCTCACGCACAAGACCAACAAGCTCTAGTACACGATATACTTCTTCATCAATCTTTTTCTGATCCTTCTCACCACGGATAACAAGACCTTCTGCAATAATCTGACGCACGGTCATACGCGGGTCGATGGATGCAATAGGATCCTGGAAAATCATCTGAATATCTGTTACGGCACGACGGCGCTTCTGATCTTCCTGCGCAAGACGAATCTGCTTTTTCTGCTCTGCAATCACCTCATCGCGCTTTTTCTTTGCATCCTTTAATTTCTCGCCGGACACACCAGACTTCTTTAAGGCAGTATATGCTTTCTTTGCCTTCTCGATCTCCCACTTGTAGGAGCCAGTTCCTGCTGCGATGCGTTCTCCCTTAAAGTATACATTTCCGGAAGTGATGTTGTAAAGCTTGATGATGGAACGTCCTGTCGTAGTCTTTCCACAGCCGGACTCTCCTACAAGGCCGAATACTTCGCCCTTTTTCACTTCAAAGCTGACATCATCCACTGCCTTATTTTCTTTAAAATACTGGCACAGATGCTCTACCTTAAGCAGAGTCTCCTGTGAGCTTGCCACATTCTTTTTTTCAGGCATTGGACTTTCCTCCCTTCTCTTTCATTCGTGCAATTCGATCGGTGATGATCTTTGGAATCTCTACCTTTGGTGCATCCGGATGGAGCAGCCATGTTGCCGCATAATGCGTATCACTGATCTTAAACATCGGCGGCTGCATCTCAAAATCAATCTTAAGCGCATACTTGTTACGATCTGCAAATGCATCTCCTACCGGCGGATAAATCATATTCGGCGGTGTTCCCGGGATAGCTTCAAGACGATCATTTGTATCAACATCAGGCATAGCAGAAAGCAGTGCCCATGTATATGGATGCGCTGGTGAATAGAAGATATCATCTGCTGTTCCTGTCTCAACAAGCTTTCCTGCATACATAACGCCAATACGGTCTGCCATGTTTGCAACTACACCAAGATCATGCGTAATAAAGATAATAGACAGATTACGCTTTTCCTTTAAGTGATTGATAAGTTCCATGATTTGCGCCTGGATCGTAACGTCAAGTGCTGTTGTTGGCTCATCACAGATCAAAATATCTGGGTCAGCTGCCAGTGCAATTGCAATAACAATACGCTGTCTCATACCGCCTGAGAACTCAAATGGGTACTGACGATAACGCTTTCTAGGCTCGGAGATACCTACCTCCTCCAAAAGCTTTAATGCCTTGTACTTTGCCATTTCCTTTGTCACACGGCTTACAGCGCCAGATGCGTTTTCACGGAAAAATTCAATCAGCTCTTTTGTCTTTTTCGCAAAATCAACTTCATTTTGCTCTGCCAAATCCTCTTTATAATGCTCTGTCAGACGATTTAACAGTTCTCTTACATTATCCTGCTCAAGCTCAAGGTCAACTGCCGTAGATGGTGTTACCTTCCATGTTGGCTGTTTTCCCTTTGCAGTCAGATTATCATATTTTTTCTGCTGCTTTGCGTGCTTTTTTGCAGCAGCTTTATTTTTATCAATTCCGCCAAAATAATGCTCCTGTGAAGCACGGATGCTTCCTGCAAATGTCCATGCAAGTCCATCCTTATGAATCTCAATAGGATCAATTGAAGCCTCTACTGCCTGAATCATCTTCTCAGCAGCTTCCTTACATGACTTAACCTCCCAGGAATCACTGTCAAAGATGCTTCTGTTTGCACTGATCACATCAATTGCTTCCTTCTTTTTCCTTGCAGATTCCTTTGCACTAAAGGAAAGTGCCTTTGATGCTTCCTCACAAAACTCGTTTAAGAAGCTTTCCTCAAGATAGGTGCGCATCATTTTGTTAAGCTCATCAATCGGCATAGAAACTGGCACAGACTTTCCGGAGAACTGCGCATAGTAACCCATGCTAAAGAAATCCGGTTTTTCTTTTTTAAGTGCCTCTGTCATTATGCCCTGCAAAATCTCAAGCTGCGCTTTTGATGCTGTAAAGTTTTTTGACTTGCAGTCAGAAGGAATCACTGATTCAAGTGTCTTTACGGCAGCCTCAAGTTTACTCTTATCATTGCTTACAACAAAATCATTTGGTGTAAGCTTTGACAGGCGCACGATTTCCTTAAGTGTATACTTCGGATCATCGAGTGCTTTCTTTTCAATATGAAACAATGCATCTGTAATATCGTCAAGTACCTCGATTGCAGCCTCATGCGCTGTGTTGTATGTCTGCTCAATCTCGATATGCTTAAATTCAAACTTATCAAAGTTTTGGCAAAGTGTGTGCGCCTTTGTGCTGTCTGTACCTGCCGCTGCCATTGTCTTTTCAAGCAGCGCAAGTGTCTGATTAAAGGAGTTTCTGCTGGCCTTCTGATGTGCCTTTCCCTTTAACAGCATCGCTTCTGTCAGCTGCTTTCCAACACGCATAATCGGATTTAAACTTGAAAGCGGATCCTGGAAGATCATTGCAATCTTATCACCACGGATGCGGTAAAAATCATCCTCACCAATTTTTAACAGATCCATACCATCGTAGATGATTGAACCGCCCTCGATGATGGAGTTTCCTGCAAGGATTCCAAGAATTGCCTTTGAGGTTACTGATTTACCTGAACCAGACTCTCCTACAATTGCAAGTGTCTCTCCTTTATTTAAATCAAAGCTGATGTCTCGTACCGCCTGTACTTTTCCTGCCGGTGTACGGAATGAGACAACCAGGTTATTTACTGAAAGTTTCTTTTCCATTCTAAATTACTCCTCCGTTCCTCTCAGGGATGGGTTAAAGGCATCCCGCAGTCCGTTTCCAAACAGGTTGAAGGAAAGGGAGTGCGGACAATTTTTGGACCTAATGTCGAAAGATGTTAGGAGGAAGAAATG
>OLRW01001306.1_pt1 | contig 16636 bp, 17 predicted proteins | sample 1672701 | NCBI WGS metagenome assembly OLRW01 (sample SAMEA3136715, study PRJEB25190) | human gut metagenome | biome: human gut; feature: human-associated habitat; material: faeces | place: Austria | collected 2013
GCTGCTTGAACAATTTTTACTTCAAAATATTGTCTAACTTTTGGGGGTCACTTCAGATTACAGCGATCCGGGGATTTTTTATACATTATAAAATTATAAAAAGGAACAGACAGCAAGTTACTGCTCACGGAAGGTCAGCTGATCGTCGCTCATGGTATCCACGATCGCCAGACTTGCCAGTTTGTACCCGGCGGCGCGTAGCTCGGCACCACCCGGCTGGAAGCCCTTCTCAATGCAGATGCCGATGCCGCCCACGGTGGCACCCGCTTGGGCGCAGACATCCAGCAGGCCCTTCATGGCCTTGCCGTTGGCAAGAAAGTCGTCCAGAATCAGCACTTTGTCAGCGGGGGAGAGGAACTTCTTGGCGAGGGTGATATCGTAATCACGGCCGTAGGTATAAGAATGTACGGTGGAAGTGTAAACGTCGCCGTCGATGTTCTTGCTCTTGGCCTTCTTGGCAAAGACGACCGGCACATTGAAATGTCGCGCGGTCATGCAGGCAATGGCAATGCCGGATGCCTCAATGGTGAGAATCTTGTTGATGCCGTCGTCCTTGAAGATGCGGTAGAACTCCTCACCGATCTTGTCCAGCAGGTCTACGTCCAGCTGGTGATTCAAAAAGCAATCCACCTTCAGGACATTGCCGGGACGAACCTGCCCCTGCTCCATAATGCGCTCCTCCAGAAGTTTCATCTGCGATGATGCCCCTTTCACAAAGTCAATCAAATTATCTTCTATTATGACAAACTCTGCCACATTTTGCAAGCGTTTTCTCTAAAAAAGTCGCGCCAAAATGTCAAGATGACAACCTGATAATATTTTGTAATACATTTTTGTGAAATTTCCCATAAATAGGGGAAATGCACACCGCAACACTGTTGATTTGTATTATTGCATTTTTGCGAACAAAAGATTATAATTTACTCAACAAAACAGCACAGGGTCGTGCGGACCTACGAATGTGCTGCTTGTGTTTTTAGGAGGGAATTACAATGAAAAAACTCGTTAGCTCTGTGCTGGCGGCTTCCATGGTGTTGAGCCTGGCCGCCTGCGGTTCCACCGCATCTACCGACACTGCTTCTTCCGAGGCTGCCTCTGAGGCAGCTTCTACCGCCGCTACCACCGAGGCAGCAGGCGAGGGCTCCGGCGCTTACACCGGCACCCCCATCAAGATCGGCGGCATCGGCCCTGTCACCGGCGGTGCTGCTATTTACGGCCAGGCCGTTAAGAACGCCGAGGAGCTGGCCGTCAAGGAGATCAACGCCGCCAATGGCAGCGATGTCTTTGAGTGGAAGTTCGAGGACGATGAGCATGACGCCGAGAAGAGCGTCAACGCCTACAACACCCTGAAGGACTGGGGCCTGCAGGTTCTGGCCGGCCCTGTCACCACCACCCCGTCCATTGCCGTTGCCGCCGAGACCGCCAATGACAACCTGTTTATGATGACGCCTTCCGCTTCTGCGCCCGCTGTCATCGAGAGCGGTGACAATGTGTTCCAGATCTGCTTTACCGACCCCAACCAGGGCGTTGCCTCCGCAGATTATATCGCAGAAAACAAGCTCGGCACCAAGGTCGGCATCATTTACGACTCCTCCGATGCCTATTCTTCCGGTATTTATGAGAAGTTCAAGGCCGAGGCCGATGCCAAGGGGCTGGAGATCGTTGCCGCAGAGGCCTTCACCGCTGACAACAAGTCTGACCTGTCCACGCAGGTTGCCAAGTGCCAGCAGGCTGGCGCTGATCTGGTGTTCCTGCCCATCTACTATCAGGAGGCTTCCCAGATTTTGATTGCTGCTAACAAGAGCGGCTATGAGCCCACCTTCTTTGGCTGCGACGGTATGGACGGCATCCTGACCATCGAGGGCTTTGACACCTCTCTGGCCGAGGGTCTGATGCTCCTGACCCCGTTCGCTGCAGACGCACAGGATGAAAAGACGCAGGCCTTTGTCTCCGCTTACAAGGAGGCCTACGGTGACACCCCGAACCAGTTCGCTGCCGATGCTTACGATGTCGTCTACGCCATCTATCAGGCTGCGGTTGCCGGCGGCATCAATGGCGACATGGATGCCTCTGACGTCTGCGATGCTCTCAAGGCTCAGTTCACCAGCATGACCTTTGACGGTCTGACCGGCGATGGCATGACCTGGGATGCCTCCGGTGCGGTTTCCAAGGCTCCTAAGGCTGTTGTGATCAAGGACGGCGCTTACGCAGCCATGTAATTCCGGCACGGCGCACGTAAACTGATTTTTCCGTTGCCAATGGGGGCTGCCGGACATAGGGTTCGGCAGCCCTTTTTCGTTTGCACTGCACGATTTCCGACAAAAACACTTGTTTTTGTCGGAAATACAGGCAAACCCATTGTTTTAGCCGCAGATTTGTGCTACGATAATTTTATATTTTCCTGCTTGTCTGCGGCGTATCGACCGGCAGGGGAAAAGATAGAGTGAGGTGTATTACGCAATGCAGTTTTTATCCTACCTGATCAACGGCATCAGCCTGGGCAGTGTTTACGCATTGATCGCCCTGGGGTATACCATGGTCTACGGCATTGCCAAGATGTTGAACTTCGCCCACGGCGATGTCATCATGATCGGCAGCTATGTCGTCTTCTTTGCTTTCGGCTCTGCGGGCATGAACCCGGTGCTGGCCATCGTCCTTTCGATGGTCGTCTGCACGGTGCTCGGCGTCACGATCGAGCGCGTCGCTTACCGCCCGCTGCGTGAAGCACCGTCCCTGGCTGTCCTGATCACGGCCATCGGCGTCAGCTACCTTTTGCAGCAGGTGGCCCAGCTGGCCTGGTCCTCCAACCCCAAGAGCTTCACCTCCGTTGTCTCCGGCATGAAGCCTATCTCCCTGTTTGACGGTCAGCTGACCATCTCCGCTGAGACGGTCGTCACCATCATCGCCTGCGTCATCATCATGGTGGCGCTGATCTGGTTCGTCAACCACACGTCCGCCGGCCACGCCATGCAGGCTGTGTCCGAGGATCGCGGCGCTGCCCAGCTGATGGGCGTCAACGTCAACGCCACCATTTCGCTGACCTTCGCCATCGGCTCTGCGCTGGCGGCGGTGGCTGGTGCGTTGCTCTGCTCGTCCTACCCGACCTTGCAGCCCACCACCGGCGCTATGCCCGGTATCAAGGCCTTCGTGGCCGCTGTTTTCGGCGGCATCGGCTCCATCCCGGGCGCGTTCCTGGGCGGCATCCTGCTGGGCATCATCGAGAACCTGAGCAAGGCCTACATATCCACCCAGCTGTCCGACGCAATCGTGTTCCTTGTCCTGGTCGTGGTGCTCATTGTTAAACCCACTGGCCTGCTGGGCAAAAAAGTCAATGTGAAGGTTTGAGGTGGCTGCTATGTTGAAAAATATGAAAAAGTCCACCAAGAGCAACCTCATTACGCTGGGGATCGTCGTCGGCTTCTACGTGCTCATTCAGATTCTGGGTGCAGTCGGCGCACTGACCAATTCCTTCTCCGGTCAGCTGGTGCCCATCTGCGCTTACGTTATCCTGGCCGTTTCGCTGAACCTGACCGTCGGCATCCTGGGCGAATTGAGCTTGGGCCACGCCGGCTTCATGAGCGTCGGCGCGTTCTCCGGCACGCTGGCCTATGTGCTGCTGTCTGAAAACGCCCCGCAGCCCCTCGCCATGCTGGTGGCCTTCGTAGTCGGCGGCGTTGTGGCGGGCCTGTTCGGCGTGTTGGTCGGCATCCCGGTCCTGCGTCTGTCCGGCGACTACCTGGCCATCGTCACGCTGGCTTTCGGTGAGATCGTAAAGAACGTCATGAACGCCTGCTATCTGGGCCTGGATTCCCACGGTCTGCACTTCTCGCTGAAGGACACCGCCTCGCTGAACATGGAGGTGGACGGCAAGGTGCTTATCAACGGTGCTATGGGCATCACCGGCATCAAGAAGGCCTCCACCTTCGCCGTCGGCATCGTGCTGGTCATCATCACGCTGCTGGTCATTCTGAACCTTGTCAACTCCCGCGCGGGCCGCGCCATCAAGGCCATCCGCGATAACGAGATCGCCGCCCGCTCGGTGGGCATCCCCATCACGAAGTACAAGCTCATGGCGTTCGTCACCTCCGCTGTCTTTGCAGGCATCGCTGGTGTACTCTACGCGCTGAACTATTCCTCTCTGGTCGCGAAAAAGTTCGACTACAACACCTCCATCCTGATTCTCGTGTTCGTCGTTCTGGGCGGCATCGGCAACCTGCGCGGCTCGGTCATTGCGGCCGCCGTGCTGACCGTCCTGCCCGAGCTGCTGCGCAGCATGAACGACTACCGTATGCTGATTTATGCCATCGTGCTGATCGTGGTCATGATCTTCAACCAGAGTCCTGAAATGATCGCCTTGCGCAAGCGGCTGACCGCCCGCTTCCGCAAGGAAGGCGCGGACAAGAAGGACGCAAAAGAGAAAAAGGGGGTGGCGTAAATGGCACTGTTGGAAGTCAGTAACTTAGGCATTGCGTTCGGCGGCCTGCAGGCCGTTGCGCAGCTGGACCTTTCGATTGAAAAAGGCCACCTGTATGGTCTCATCGGCCCCAACGGCGCGGGCAAGACGACGGTTTTCAATATGCTAACCGGCGTCTACAAGCCAACCGAGGGCAACATCGTTCTGGACGGCAAGGACATCACGGGCCAGAACCCTGAGCTTATCAGCAAATCCGGCATCGCCCGTACCTTCCAGAATATCCGCCTGTTCAACGAAATGTCGGTAATTGACAACGTCAAGGTCGGCCTGCACAACCAAATCAAGTACGGTATGTGGACCGGCATCCTGCGTCTGCCCGCTTTCAAAGAGAAAGAGCACGAGATGAACCGCGAGGCCATGAAGCTGCTCAAAATCTTTGACCTGGATAAAGAGGCCAACTACAAGGCCAGTCAGCTGCCCTACGGCAAACAGCGCAAGCTGGAGATTGCCCGCGCCCTGGCCACGAACCCGAAGCTGCTGCTGCTGGATGAGCCTGCCGCCGGCATGAACCCCAACGAGACGGAAGAGCTGATGCACACCATCCACAGCGTGCGCGACCAGTTCGGCGTTGCCATCCTGCTTATCGAGCATGATATGAACTTTGTCATGGGCATCTGCGAGGAGATCACTGTGCTGGACTACGGCCGTGTGATTGCCCGCGGCGATGGCAAATCCATCCGCAACAACCCGAAGGTCATTGCGGCATATCTGGGAGGTGACTGACGATGGGCGAGATGCTTTCTGTCAAAAATATCAATGTTTTTTATGGTTCTATCCACGCCATCAAGGATGTGTCCTTCCATGTCAATGAGGGCGAGATCGTCACGCTGATCGGCGCGAACGGCGCAGGCAAGACCACGACGATGCACGCCATTTCCGGCCTGCTGAAATTGCGGAGCGGCGAGATTGATTACTGCGGCCAGACCATCAGCAAGATGGAGCCGCATAAAATCATCCGTCTGGGTCTGGCCCAGGTGCCGGAGGGCCGCCGCGTGTTCAGCGGCCTGACAGTGCAGCAGAATTTGCAGATGGGTGCGTACACCCGCCGCGACGGCAAAGAGGCCATCCAGAATGACTTCGATATGGTGTTCGATCTGCTGCCGCGCTTGAAGGAGCGCCGCAACCAGCCCGCCGGTACGCTTTCCGGCGGCGAACAGCAGATGCTGGCCATGGGCCGCGCCCTGATGTGCAAGCCGAAGATGCTGCTGCTGGACGAGCCGTCCATGGGTCTGTCTCCGCTGCTGGTCAAGGAGATTTTCAGAATCATCCGCCAAGTCAACCGCAACGGCGTGACCGTCCTGCTTGTTGAGCAGAACGCGAAGATGGCGTTGGAAATCGCCAACCGCGCCTATGTTCTGGAGACCGGCACGATCAAGATGGAAGGCGAAGCCACCGAGCTTGCCAACAACATCGAGGTCCGCAAGGCGTATCTGGGCTGCGAATAAGTGCATACTAAAAAATCCTGTGTCCGCAAAAGGACACAGGATTTTTTGTTATAAAGCCTCCCTTGTAGGGGCGAGCATTGCTCGCCCGCAGGGAAGCTGCACACACACGTAGGGGCGGATTCCATATCCGCCCGGGCACATTGCGGCAGGAACTCAGTATTCCTTCCGCTTATAAATCCCCACGCATACCTTATAGCTCACAAAATACACCGCCAGCAACCCCACAAACGCTGCAACCAGCCCCGTCAGCAACACTTCGTCGGAGGCATTGAACAGCTGCATCAAATCGGGCGAGACGGAAGCGACCAGCCCAATACAACCGCCGAGCACACCGATGATCAGAAACAGCCAGCTGCGGGCCTTGACACTGTTGAACCGATAGGACAGCGGCAGCAAAAGCGCGACCAACAGCAGCGCCATGCTGCCGCAGGCCAGCAGGGCTGCCAGACACTCGAGGGGCGGTACCTTATACACAGTGTGCCGGAACAGCAGGGGAGGCAGCACATTGTTCAGCGCCACGATCAGCACCGTACACACTGTGCCCAGCGCCAGCCCGCACAGCCCAAACAGGTATTTGCTGCCTACAAGCTGCGCGGGTGTTACGGGCAGCGTGCGGGCGTAGATGTCCCAATGGGAGTTCTCGTCAAACGAAATTGTGGAGGTGATCAGAATAGAAAATACAACGAGCAATGCATAGGCCATCCCGGTCTGCCCGGTCAGAATGCTGATGCCGCCGTAGAGGAACGCGATAAAAAATACAGTCTGTTTGTAGGAACTTGTCAGGGTGGCCCATTCTTTATACAAAAGCCCTTTCATTGTGCATCCCTCCCGCTGTAAAACCGCATAATATCATCGAGCCTTGCTGCGTCGCAGACGGCCTCCGGCAGAAACTCCTGCACGGTGCGCCGTTCCCTGACCAGACTTTCACACCCATAGGCCCCGCGCCTGGTGAACACCATCAGCCCGGCGGGCAGGGAAGTCAGTACATCCTCGCCGCAGTGCAGCACGCCGTAGCTTTGCAGCAGCTCGTCCTTGTTCTCGTGGAACAGCAGCTGCCCATTGTGCAGGTAGGCGATAGAATCTGCCACCTGCTCCAAATCGGCGGTGATATGGCTGCTCATGATGATGCTGTGCCGCTCGTCCTGAATGAACTCCAAAAACAGGTCCAGCAGCTCACCGCGCACCACCGGATCCAGTCCGGCCGTGGCCTCATCCAGCACCAGCAGCTCGGGGTCATGGGCCAGTGCGGCAGCCAGGCTCAATTTCAACCGCATACCGCGGCTGTACTCCTTGAGTTTTTTGCCAGCGTCCAGCCCAAAGCGGCGCAGATACCCGGCAAAGGTTTCAGCATTCCACCGCGCTCCATACACGCCCGCCATGCTGCGGCCAACCTGCGCGGCGGTGAAGCTCCCGTAGAAAAAGGCATCCTCAAACACAACGCCAATCTTAGCGCGAGTGGTGGCATCGGCAGGAGAGCCGCCCAGCAGGTCGACCGTGCCGTCATCCGCCCGGTTGACGCCGCAGAGGATTTTCAAAAGCGTCGTCTTGCCTGCGCCGTTCTCGCCGATCAGCCCGACGATGCTGCCCGCGGGCACGGTCATATCAACCGGCCCAAGGATAAAGTCTTTGTACTGCTTCGTGATGCCGCGTAAAGCGGCGGTGCTTGCTGCCATAGGTCAGCCCTCCCACAAAAGGCGCAGCGTCTCTGCAACCTCGTCATAGCCGATGCCGCCCAACCGCGCGGCGTCCACCGCGCCTTGCAGGCAGTCCTCGACCCTTTTTAAATGTTCTTCGCGCAGCAGGGCGGGGTTTTGCTCGGCGACAAAGCTGCCCCGGCCCTGCTGGGTCAGGATAAAGCCATCCCGCTCCAAATCCTCATACGCGCGCTTGGTCGTGATTACGCTGATGCGCAGCTCCTTCGCCAACAGGCGGATGCTGGGCAGCGCGTCGCCGGGGCGCAGCGCACCGGACAAGATCTGCTGCTTGATCTGCCGCGTGATCTGCGCGTAGATCGGCTCCTGCCCGGCGTTGGATAGATAAATCTGCATAGTGTAGAAGCTCCTTATAGTCGAACTGTACATATTCGATATTTACAGTATATACACGCTATGCACAGTTGTCAAGGGGGATGGCACAAAAAATCCCCTGCACCCGTAAGGGTGCAGGGGCGAAAGGCTTCCCCCGCGGGGGAAGGTGTTATTGCAGCGCTGCCGGCGGCCGATCATCCTCACTGCCGGGCTGGGTCAGTGTATCCATGAGCTTGGGATAGATATCGCTGCCATGGGCGATAAAATTGTTTTTTATCATCTCTGCGGTCAGCTTATCCGGCATGGTCAGTTCCAGGCGGAATATATCGCTGCCCATATCGCCAATCGAACAGACCACGCTGTACTTGCCGTCCGTCTCCTGCACCACGGCGCGGTTCGACGCGGCGCGGTGGTTCCAGCTGCGTATCTGCATCACGGCGCGGATGGCGCTTTCCCGCACGGTGCGGGGCAGGTCGTAGGCTAGTGTGTCGGCTACGGTGGAGCCTTTCTGGGTGATAACATACCGCCCCTCGCCATCGATGGTAACGAGCTTCTGCTTTTCCACCTCGACCAGCGCGTCGGCGAACTCAAAATAATTGACAAGCTGCTCCTGCAAGATCGCGCCCTGCATGGTGTCGCGCTTTACAGGGCCTGCCACTTTGACCAGGTAGCAGAGCAAAATGCGAATTTGTGTGTCGTCGGTAAGGCCGCCGGGACGCACACCGGCGGTAAATGCTTCTGCCATCGCAACCACTTCCTCGAAAAATTATCATTACTTTATTATACACGCAGCGGCGGGCTGTGGCAAGATGGCAAATTTCAAAAGTGACAAAAATGGGACGCCAAAATTCAAAATACCGTCTCGATCTGTTTGCGGCTCTGGGGAGTCGAGTAGGTCCAGCGCTTCAGCCGCCCGCGGGTCACAAAGTAGTGCGGCTCAAACCGCAGGGGCTGGCCCAGGTTTTTGTTTACCACCACGAGCTTTATCTTCATCTTGTCAGGCAGGATGTTCTTGATGTACACGCTCACGGCCTGGCCCGGGCGCAGGGTGCTGTCTGCTTCGGCAAGGCCCGCTAGGTTCGGCGCTATCTCGATAAAAACGCCGTAATCCTCGACGCTGCGCACAATACCTACGACGGTCTCCCCGGCGGCAAAGCAGGCGGCGTTCTCGCTCCATGTGCCCAAAAGCTCCCGCAGCGTCAGCACGATGCGCCCCTGCACATCGCGGTTCTTGATGGCGCACAAAAGCTGCTGGCCCACCTGTACTCGGTCGGCGGGGGAGGCAATACGGCTGACCGAAAGGCAGTCGATGGGCAAAAGCGCCGCAATGCCGCAGCCGATATCACAGAACGCGCCGAAATTTTCAATGTGGGTCACGGTGCAGGGGATGACGCTGCCCGCTTCCAGCGTGTCCAGGTACTGTGCCCGGCAGCGGCGCTGGGCCTCCGCGCGGGAGAGCAGGTAATATTCCTCGCCGTTTTCGTCAAACTCGGTTCCCATGATGACAAAGCAGGTCGGGCGGCCCACCCGGGTCAGCACGGCAATGTCCTTCACGGTCTCGCCGGGGGCAGCGTCCACACAATCCGCAAAGGGCATAATGCCCCGCACACCGCCCAGCTCAAACCGCAGCCGACGCTCGGTATCGTAGGCAAGGGCGGTGCTTTGCAGCACTTCGCCGTTCGCCATGCAGCGGCTCAGTTCCTCGCGGTTCAGGTGGTTCGCGTTGCGGCAAAGACCTTCAGCTCTGAATTCCAACATTTTCGGTTCCTCATTTCTTCTAAAATTTAGGGTGTGTTTGTGATAACTTGCTAAACTTTTATGCGGGATGTTTGCAAAACAATACCGGCTGTACTATAATAGAACTGATATTTTTTAAGAAAGGCGGTGTGCCGTATGGACGTACAGGTCGGGGACGTGATCCAGACCAAGAAGCCGCACCCCTGCGGTGCGAACCGTTTCGATGTACTGCGTGTGGGCATGGATTTCAAAATCAAGTGCCAGGGCTGCGGGCATGAAATTATGCTGCCCCGCGCCAAGATCGAGCGCAACATCAAAAAAGTTCTGCGCACGGGCGAGCAGTAGCGGGCTTTGCACAATGTATTGGCAACTTTTTCGGGCGGGTATGGAATCCGCCCCTGCGTGTAGGGGGCGATGCTTGCATCGACCCGGGAACTTGGCGGCAGCCGTAAAGCTCCGCGGGCAAACACTGTTTGCCCCTACAAAATGACCATGTGCAAAGGAGAACCCATGCAGAATTTTACTGAACTTTATGAGGTCGAGCGCCGCTATGAGGAGCTTGCCCACAAAATGTCCACGCCCGACGCGGCCGCCAACGCCGACGAGTATGCGCGGATGATGCGTGATTACAAAGAACTTACCCCCTTGATCGAAGAATACCGCCGTTATACCGACCTGCAGCAGCAGGAGAAGGACGCCAAAGAAATGCTGGCTGCCGAATCGGATCCGGCGTTTGCTGCTATGGTACAGCAGGAACTCTGCGAAATTGCCCGGAATCTGGCACAGAGCGAAGAGAATTTGCGTTTGCTGCTTATCCCCAAGGACGCCGACGACGAAAAAAGCGTTATTTTGGAAATTCGCGCCGGTGCCGGCGGTGAGGAAGCGGCCTTGTTTGCCCATAGCCTGTGGCGCATGTACACGATGTACGCTGCCAGGCGCGGCTGGCAATGCGAGACCATCAGCGCCAATGAGACAGAACTCGGCGGCGTGAAGGAAATTGTTTTCTCGGTCGAAGGCCCCGACGTGTACAGCCGCCTGAAATTTGAGAGCGGCGTCCACCGTGTACAGCGCGTGCCCGAAACCGAGACCCAAGGGCGCATCCACACCTCAACGGTGACAGTTGCCGTCATGCCAGAAGCTGAGGAGGTCGAGCTGGAGATCAACCCGAAAGACCTGCGCATCGATACCTTCCGCTCCTCGGGCGCGGGAGGCCAGCACATCAACAAAACTTCGTCCGCCATCCGCGTGACCCACCTGCCTACCGGCATGGTGGTCGAATGCCAGGACCAGCGCAGCCAGCGGGAGAACAAGGACCGCGCCTTGAAAGTCCTGCGCAGCCGCCTTTTACAGCAAAAGCAGGACGCCTACGACGAGGAGTACAACGCCCGCCGCCAAAGCCAGGTGGGCAGCGGCGACCGCAGCGAAAAGATACGCACCTACAACTTCCCGCAGGACCGTGTGACCGACCACCGCATTGGTTTAACGCTGCGCAACCTGCAAGGCGTGCTGGACGGCGACTTGGACCGCGTGGTCGAGCCGCTGATTCTGGCCGACCGGGAAGAAAAGCTGAAACAGAGTAGCACAGAAGAAGGAAAGTAATATGAAAACACAGGTTTTGCCCATCACGCCGGAAAGCGTGGCACTGGCCGCCAAGCTCCTGCAGCAGGGCGAGCTGGTCGCCCTGCCCACCGAGACGGTCTACGGCATCGCCGCCGACGCGACTCTCGGCGGCGCGGTCGACTGCGCGATTCCGCGCATGAGCGACGCGGGCTACGACTCGACCCCCGACAAGAAGTACGTGGTGGCGGCGCAGGTCGATGTGACCTGCAAGGTCTTCTCGGCCTGCCCCAGAGAGTTCAAGGAGCTGGTGCGCAATGCTTCGCGCGGCTAAGGGTTTCGAGGCCACCTACAACGGCCTCACGTATCGAGCGAAGAAGGGCGAGCAGGTCGATGACCTGCCCACGTCCCTCCTGACCATCCTGAAGCGGGACGGAATCGTGAAGGAGTCCCGCACGTCCAAGAAGGAGACGGCAGATGATTAACACATCCATCGGCCTCCTCGGCGTCGCCCGCCAGGAGTCCAAGACCAAGGCCGCGCCGACGCCGACGTTCCGACACGGCCTCACCGGCGGCGGCCTCATCAAGCCCGAGCGCACCGTCGAGCAGAAGAACGTGGCCTGCGGCCTGCGAGCCAACACCACCAACGGGGCCTACGTCTCCGAGGTCAACATGGCCGTCGACTTCGAGACGCTGGCCTACGCCGACTCGCTGGCGCTCTACATCCTCGCCGCCATGGGCAACCTCGTCACCACGTCGGCCGAGAAGTCCGGCTACTACAAGCACGTAATCACCCTCGGCTCCGAGATTCCCTTCCTGACCTTCTGGGGCCAGGTGGGCAACACGTCGGCCGCCACGGTGCACAAGGCCACGGGCTGCAAGATCGACACGCTGTCGCTGTCCTTCGAGGGCAACGCGCCGCTCGACATCGGCATCACGGCCGCAGGCATCGACGCCGCCCTGTTCGGCGGCTGGTCCGGCGAGACGGAGCCCTCGTGCTTCGACGGCTACTTCATCCCGACCAACGGCACGTTCAAGTTCTCCCCCAACGACCAGACCCCCATCGAGGTGCTGGTGACCAAGGGCGAGTTCGAGCTTTCCAACAGCCTCACGTCCTACCGAGGCGCGGGCCGCGTCATCGCATCCGAGGTCGCCGAGTCCAAGCTCAAGACCACGGTGAAGCAGACCATCATCCCCGAGGACTACACCGAGATTCGCAAGGTCCTCACCGGCAGCGAGACCGGCACGACCGTGACCAACAAGGTCGTCTACGGCTCCGCCGCGTGGGAGTTCACCCACTCGCAAGACCCCAACTGCACCATGAGCGTCGTCTTCTCCAACGTCCCGTGGAACTGCGAGACGCCGGAAATCGACCCCGAGGGCAGCGCCGCCGAGGTCGAATTCAGCGCCGACGACATCGGCGTGGCGGCCAAGGACGGCTCCCCCGTGACCATCACCATCGTCAACAAGGTTCAGACCTACGCAGCAGCCTAGGAGGCAAATAAATGCTCAAGTTCCACTTCACCCTCACCGACGGCAAGAACGACCCCATCGAGTTCGACGCTGGCCGCACCTCCAACTGGAAGTCCATCGACGCGATGGCATCCATCCCCGACTCGCCTCACAAGGCCGCCTACAACGACTTCGTCTGGTGCGTGATCGCCGCCGAGCAGGCGGGCAAGACCAAGGAGGTCGGCATCGAGGGCATGGAGCTGGCCGAGGCCGCCGAGTACATCGCCGACACCTACGACGCCGTCGTAATCGACGACAACACCAAGCTCCTCGCCAAGGAGAAGGACGCCCCTTTAGCTTCTGCGCCCGCCAAGTAGCAAGCGCAGCGCGAATCACCGGGGCCTCCCCATACGACATGGCGCGCCTCCTGGACGAGTACCCGTTCGTCTTCGAGGAGTGGCTGGCCCTGTTCGACCGACGCGGCGAGGGCTTCGCGGCCAAGCGCGAGAGGACGAGGGGCGAGCGCGTGCAGCGCCTGTTCGACCGCATGGGGAGGAAGAAATGAGCAGCCTGAACATCAGGGTCGAGGGCCTCGCGGAGACGCTGAAGGGCCTCCGCGAAATCGACCGCGAGCTGCCGAAGGAAGTAAAGAGGGGGCTGCGCGAGGACGTGCGGCCCCTTTTTGCAGCCTATCAATCCTACGCGCGCGGCCTCGGCGGCTCCGGGCAGTACGCCGCCAACGCATCGATGCGGACCATATCGGCGGGCGTGAAGATCGCAAACAGCGACCCCGGCGCAGGCCCCATCGAGTTCGCAAACCCCGGCGCGTTCTACCTGAACGGCCCCAGGGCGGGCAGGCGCATGGGCGTGCCCCATGCCGGGAAACCGCGCGCGCTCATGCGCGCCGTCGACGAATACGAGGACGAGGTGCGCGACCGCGTGGAGTCGCGCATCGAGAAAGTAATCCAGAGGTACCTAAATGGGTAAGGCATCAATCTCCATCGCCGTCACAGGCTCCTACAACGGCTCCGCGCTGGAGAAGGCGGAGAGGCGACTCGACAGCCTGTCCAAGAAGGCCGTGGCCGCGAGCGGCAACCTAGACACCGCCGGTGGCAAGCTGGTGAGCAGCGGCTCCAAGCTCGCCAAGGCGGGCGGCGAGATATACAACACCGGGGCCAGAATCGAGGCCGCCGGGCAGAAGCTGGTCCCCGTAACCGCAGCCATCGCGGGCGTGGCCGTGGCCACGGGCGCTGCGGCCGTCAAGATCGACACGTCCCTCACGGGCGTGCGCAAGACCGTGGACGGCACCGAGGAGCAGTACCGCCAGCTCAAGGAATCGGCCATCGAGTTCTCCAAGACCAACGCGGTGAGCGCCGACCAGATCCTCGACATCCAGGCGCTGGGCGCGCAGCTCGGCTTCTCCATCGACGAGCTGGACGAGTTCTCGCGCGTGGTATCCGGTCTGGACATCGCCACCGACATGAACGCCGAGCAGGCGGCCACCGAGCTGGCGCAGTTCGCCAACATCGTGAAGATGTCCCACAGCGACGTGAGCCGCTACGGCTCGGCCATCGTCAACCTCGGCAACAACCTCGCCACAACCGAATCAAGCGTCTCGTCCATGGGGCAGCGCATCGCGGCCGCATCCAACCAAGTCGGCATGAGCACGCCCGACATCCTCGGATGGTCCGGCGCCATGTCCTCCCTCGGCATCGAGGCCGAGGCCGGTGGCACGGCGTTCTCCAACACCGTCGCATCCATCGACAAGGCCGTGGCCACGGGCGGCGACGCGCTCGACTCGTTCGCGTCCATCGCCGGTATGAGCGCCGACCAGTTCGCGCAGAGCTGGAGGACGAGCGCCACCGACACCATGCTGGCCCTCCTCAAGGGCACCAACAGCGCCGAGAACATGACCGTGGCGCTGGAGTCCATGGGCGTGACCGGAATCAGGCAGACCGACGTGCTCAAGCGCCTCGCTGGCAACACGGACCTCGTGAGCCAGGCGCTTCAGGTATCCAACGACGGCTGGCGCGAGAACACGGCGCTGCAGGACGAGGTCAACAACCGAAACGACTCCATGGCCGCCAAGCTGGAGATTCTGCAGAACAAGGTCACGGCGGTGGCCGAGGACATCGGCACGCCGCTGGTAAACGCCGTCGACGCGGCCGAGCCGCTCTTCGAGGCCGTCGAGAACGTGACGCAGGGCTTCGCCGACATGGACGAGGGCGCGCAGCGCAATATCATCACGCTCGCCGCCGTGGCCGCAGCCGCCTCGCCGTTCCTCACCACCACGGGCCGAATCGTCAAGACCGTGGGCAACACCGTCACGGCAGTGGGCAAGGCCAAGCAGGAGTGGGGCGTCTACGCCGACGCGCTGACCACCACGAACGCCTCGGCGCTGAAGACCTACAGCAGCAACGAGAAGTTGAGCAAGGCCCTCGAGAAGAACCCGGCGGCCAAGGCGGCCGGAGGCGTCGAGAAGTACGTCGAGGCCGTGCGCAACGCCAACAGCGACACGTCCAAGTACAACACGGCCGTCCGCAAGCTGTCGAACGAGCAGCAGAAGGGCAGCAAGGCCAACGCCGAACTCGTCGAGAGCCTCAAGAAGGAAGTCGTCGAGAAGCGCAACGCAATGAACCAGTCGAACGGGCTGGTGAACGGATACAGGCAGGAGGCCGCAGCGGCCAAGACGACCGAGGCCGCCACCAAGGCGCAGGCCGCAGGCCTCATGACGCTATCGAAGGCGGCCGACGTGGCCAAGCTGGCACTCGCCGCCGTCGGCCCCGCGCTCGTGATCGCCGGAATCGGGGCGTTCGTCCAGAGCATCCAGGACGCCAAGAAGCACGCCGACAACCTGAAGGCATCGACCACCGAGCTGGAGGCCGCCGCCGCTGGGGCCAAGAACGAGGTCAAGGATGAGGCCGGGGCCTTCGACATCCTCACGGGCTCCACGGGCAGCGCCAAGGCCGACATCGACAAGATGCTCGAGAGCCAGGCACAGCTCGCCACCACGCTCAAGGAGACCAACACATCGGCCGCCGCGCAATCGGCACAGCTCACGGCCGCGTACGACACCATCAGGGAGTACGCGAACAAGAGCGACTTGAGCACCGAGGCGCAGGGCCGCCTGCGCGCTGCGGTCGAGACGGTCAACTCGATGTGCGGAACGCAGATAAGCGTCGTGGACCAGGCGAACGGCAAGCTCGCCGACGAGCACGGTGCCATCAGCGACGTCTCGGGCGCGCTCGGCGAGTACGTCGAGAAGAAGCTCGAGCAGATCAGGGTGGACGCGCAGCAATCGAACCTGACGGCCCTCTACGAGCAGCAGGCGCAGGACATCCAGACCCTCGCCGTGGCCCAGAAGGACTACAACGACGAGCTCAACCGCTGCATGAAGAACAACCCGCAGATGACGCGCGAGCAGGCCGAGCTGACCGTCAGCTACACGAAGCAGGGCAAGGCACTCGACGAGGCCAAGGCCGCGCTCGGCGCGGTGAACAACTCCATCGACACCGTCACGGAGAGCCTCGGCGCATCCGTGGCCGTGGCAGACGGGGCCACGGCGAGCGTGAAGGACCTCGCGGCGGCGTCACCGGCCGTCTCCTCCGCGTTCGTCGGCCTCGGGAAGGACCTCGGCCAGTTCTGCGACGACCTCCAGAGCGCCGGAATCAGCGTCGAGGACTTCCAGAGCCTAAGCGACGAGCAGCTGATCAAGCTGGCCGCCTCGTGGGACGGCACCACCGGGAGCATCATCAAGGCCCTCGGCGACATGGGCATCAAGTGCAAGACCGAGGGGCAGGCGGCGGCCGACAACTGGGCCAGCGGCCTAAGCGCGGGCGCGCAGGGAGCCATCGGCGCGGCCCAGCAGGTCACCGGCTCCACACTCGAGGAGTTCAAGCGCAACTGCGACGACTACGGCATCGCCGGAGACGCCGCCGTGACGG
>OLRW01001308.1_pt1 | contig 16596 bp, 20 predicted proteins | sample 1672701 | NCBI WGS metagenome assembly OLRW01 (sample SAMEA3136715, study PRJEB25190) | human gut metagenome | biome: human gut; feature: human-associated habitat; material: faeces | place: Austria | collected 2013
GAAAGATGTGACCGTGCGCAAGGCGGACTTGCAGCGGGATATCAAGAGCCTGCTCAGCTACGCGGTGGGCTGTATGTTTGGCCGCTACTCGATTTATAAGGATGGCCTGCTTTTTGCTGGAGAACCGTATTCCTTGCAGGCGTTTGTGGATAAGATGAACGACCGCCCCGGAACGATTTCTGCTGATGAATTGGAACGTGCATACCGTAATGAGGGTGTTGTGGTCGATGAAATGTTCTTCCCGGATGCTGACAATGTTATCCCCATCACCGATGAAGAATATCTGGACGATGATATTGTTTCGCGCCTGTGTGCATGGCTGAAAGCAGTGTACGGTGATGATACGCTGGAAGCAAACCTTGATTATATCGCAAAAGCCCTTGGCAATAAGGGCAGCACCAGCCGGGAGATTATCCGTAACTACTTTCTGAACGATTTCTTCAAGGATCACTGCCAGACCTATTCTGTCACTGGCTCCGGCAAGCGTCCGATCTACTGGCTGTTTGACAGTGGCAAGCAGAACGGCTTTAAGGCACTGGTTTACCTGCACCGCTACACGCCGGATACCATCGGAAACCTGCGTATCGACTACCTGCACAAGATGCAGCGCGTGTACGAATCCGAAATCAACCGGATGCAGGATATGATGGATCACAGCGAGAATGCCCGTGAGGTGGCAGCAGCCTCCAAGCGCAAGGATAAACTTGCCAAGCAGCTGAAGGAATGCCGGGAATACGATGAGAAGATCAGCCATCTGGCACTTTCTCGCATCGAGCTTGACCTCGATGACGGCGTAAAGGTCAACTATCGCAAGCTTCAAACTGCCCAGGATGGCAAGTTCTATGAGGTGCTGGCAGACAGCAAGAACATCATGGTGAAAGAAAAGAAATAAGAGGAACAGGAGGCGTTTGCAATGATTTTGTACCACGGAAGCAATGTTATCGTAGAACAGCCGAAACTTATCCGGCAAAATCGCTATCTGGACTTCGGTTTTGGATTTTATACCACCACCAACCGCGATCAGGCAGTGAACTTCGCTCAAAAGGTCACAGATCGCCGCAAAACAGGAGCCGCTACGCTGAATATTTATTCCGTAGAGGAAGCAGTGGCTTTCAAGGAGTGCAGTTTGCTGCGCTTTGACAGCCCAGATGAAGCGTGGTTGGATTTTGTAGCCGAGAACCGTCAGGGAACCTATCAGGGAAAGCAGCATGACCTGATTTATGGTGCTGTGGCAAATGATGATGTGTACCGTACCATTACCCTGTATATGACCGGAGTGTTGGATAAGGAACAAACACTGGCGGCACTCAAGATTCGGAAATTGTTCAACCAGCTGGTGTTTGCAACTGAGAAGTCCCTGCAATACTTGCATTTTGAAGGGAGGGAGCTTGTATGAACGAAGATCAGTTCAGCGCAATGCTTGCAATCATTGTGCCGCCCATCATCGAACAGATTACAAAAAATAGCAATGTAGATGATGAAAAAGCGATTTCCCGTTTCTATCAGTCCAAGCTCTATCAGGAACTTTCGGATGAAAAATCAAAATTGTGGCATTACAGCCCGATGACGCTGTATACCATGTATCAAGATGAACTTCTGACAGGCTCCTATGATTACCCGGAGGAGGCGTGAGCGATGAGCAAAGAATCCAATTTTTTGATTTATTGCATGGAGCGGTACCGTCATTTCAAAGGGCTTTCCGGTGCAGATGTGGCAAAGACCTTTGAAGAGTATGGCATCTATGGGTATATCACAAAATATTTTGAATCACTGCACACAATGGGGGATCATTGCATCGTGCAGGATATTGACGATTATATTAGCAGCATCACAGGCAACAAACGAATCAAGGCGTAACTGCCTGTATGATATTCCCCAAAGGGCGGAATCTATCAAGTAAAGGAAATTGATATGGCAGAATTGAACCTGAAACAAATTATAGACCGCCTGAATGCGGAATTTACCGGGGAGACCCGGAAACTGGTTTTCTGGTACGATGACAAGGCAGAATTTTCCGAGGATATGGAGACGGTGGAGCTTCAGAATGCGAAGATCTACCATCTCCAGCTGGATAACCAGTTCTATACAAAGTATTTTCTGGAGCGTGTAGATAAGACCACGAATTATCTAATCTATGCACCGTTTCCGAAGCCGGATGTAAGGGACAACCATCTGGAAGACACAATGCTGTATTCCAGACGGTTCTTTGCTGACCGTGCCTCCCTGCTGTCGGTTGACCTCGGTATTGAGGAAAAGTACAAGCCGGTTATTGAGAAGCACATCAAGTTTTTCGCCAACAAAGAGCGCACTCAGCGGTTCTATGATTTGGAAATCGAAAACTTCAATGAAGAAAATATCCTTGTCGGTCTGCTAAGTGCAGTCTGCAAGGCGCGTACCTGCTCTTTTGAGGAAGTCGTGCGCATCGTGTTGACGGATGGCGAGCTGGTGGACAATGCTTTCTTGCAGGAGTTTGAAAAATACGACCTGCTGTCTGCATTCTGGCAGCTCTGTGAGCAGCATTTCGGATACACCGATACAAAACCGAGTTTGGAACGGCTGCTGGTAACATTGTTCGTTACTTATACTGGGCGATATGTGCAGGCAGAGCTTCCGGCAGCATGGAAGAGCTTTGTCTCCTACAAGTCCGGTAATATCATCGCATTTCTCGATAGCTTGATGAACAGCGTCCTGTACCGGGATAAATACGACGCTTTGTCGGCACATGTTGCCAAGGGTCTGAATGTTCTTTCGGCATTTGCAGGAATGCGAGTGGACGATTTGGTGGAGTGCGACACTTTCCTTGCCGTGGATCAGGTTCTGGTAAAGTGGCTTATTGGCAGACTTGTTTCGGAGGATATTGGTGCAATCGTAAACGGATTTACCATTCCGGAACTCTGTGAAAAACGGGCTAAAATGCACTTTGGCAGAAAGACCGGGAAGACCTATCAGATGCTTTCCAGCGCGTATAGCATGGTGAAAGAAGCGGATTACCATGCCGCAGATGGCTTAAAGCCAATCATCGACCGATATCTTGCTGCGGATTACAATATGGATCAGCAGTATCGGAAATTTTACTATTATTACGACCAGCTGGAGAGCACGGAAAGCTTTGAGCCGCTTCGGGAACTGGTGGAAAATATCTACACGAACGAATATCTGGCTTGTCTGCTCCCTGCCTGGAATGCTGGAATTCAGCAGGATGCCGCATTTTCGGCAATTCCGTTGCAGCGGGAGTTTTACAATGCCAACCTGCGCTATACCAAAGAACGCACCGTGGTCATCATTTCGGATGCCATGCGTTACGAGGTCGGACAGGAATTGTTTGCCCGAATGCAGGATGACCCGAAATGCACGGCAAAACTTTCTGTACAGTTGAGTGTTCTTCCGTCTTATACGAGGCTCGGTATGGCAGCACTTTTGCCGCATAAGACACTGGAAATGACGGATGATTTTCAGGTACTGGCAGATGGTATCCTTTGCGATAATCTGGCAGGTCGGCAGCAGGTGCTGCAAAGCTATAACCCGGATAGTGTCTGTGTACAGTTCGATGATATCAAAAATCTGAAAGTGGCAGAGCTGCGAGATGTGCTGACAAAACGTCAGATCATCTATGTATACCATAATCAGATCGACGCGCGTGGAGACAAGGCAAATACCGAGGATGAGGTGTTTAATGCGTGTGAGGAAGCCGTTCAGGAAATTGTGGATTTGATTCATCGAATCTCCGTCAGCGGCAACACCTATCATTTTATCGTCACTGCCGATCATGGCTTTATTTACAAGCGTGATAAGCTGACAGAAAGTGACAAGATTTCCGGGAAAAGTGCGGACAAAGCATTTGTCAATCGCAGATTTATTGTGTCCAAGGCGACACTGGAAGATGATGGCATCGACCATATGAGCATGGGACGCATTCTGGGGAACGAGGACAGCAAGGTGGTGTCCTATCCTGTCAGCAGCAATGTCTTTAAGGTGGCCGGAGGCGGTGCTAACTATGTGCATGGCGGTTCCTCACCGCAGGAAATGCTGGTGCCGGTGCTGGAGTTTAAGATGGAGCGCGGTCACATGGAAACAAAGAATGCAGAGATTGCTCTGGTCAGCATCGTCCATAAGATTACGAACCTGATCACTTCCATGGACTTTATCCAGTCGGATGCCGTCAGCGATACTGTAAAAGCTGCAAAATACCGCATTTTCTTCCTCTCGGAAGACAATGAGAAAATCTCGAACGAAAACAGTTATGTGGCGGACAGTCGTGAGGAAAATGCACAGAAGCGTATCTTCCGGATGCGGTTCACATTCAAGAATAAGAAATACGACAAGGACAAGCAGTATTACCTTGTGGTTTATGACGAAGAAAGCGGTCTGGAGCAGTGGAGGCAGCCTGTCATCATGGACATTGCCTTTGCAGATGACTTTGGATTCGGATTCTGATATAGAGGAGGCAGGAATTCCGTATGGAAATGATGGATATGGCGGCAGATGATACCCGTGAAGAACTGCGCCGGAAGCTGCGCAGCAACTTTGACGGTCGGATCGTCCGCAAAGACCTGACAAAGAAAATAAAAGAAGGAGCGAATGTTCCGGTCTATGTGCTGGAGTTCCTGCTGGGTCAGTATTGTAGTTCAGACGATGAGACAATCATTGAGCAGGGCGTTCAGAATGTGAAACGCATTCTGGCAGATAATTTTGTCCGCCCGGATGAGGCTCAGAAAATTCTCTCCCAGCTGCGCAAGAACGGGAGCCATACCATTATTGATATGGTGACAGTGCATCTGGATATCAAAAAGGATTGCTTTTTTGCAGAGTTCTCTAACCTTGGCCTCACCAATGTGCCGATTACAGATGATTATCCGGAAAAATATGACCGGCTGCTTTGCGGCGGTATCTGGTGCATCGTGCAGCTGGAATATGAGTCTGAGGGAGACAGCAGCTTTGGAATCACGGATATAGATGGACAGCCGATTTCCTCTAAACAGAAAAAGCAGAAGGATATCTCTCCCATCAGCATCCATAAGCTGACTCCGATTCAGATGCCCCATATCGACATTGAAGAAGTTCGAGAGGGACGCAAGGCATTCACACAGGAAGAGTGGATGGATGTTATGCTGCGTTCCTGCGGATATGAGCCGGAACAGTTGAACAATCGGGAAAAGTGGCTGCTGCTTGCGCGTATGTTACCGCTGGTGGAGAACAACTTCAATCTCTGTGAGCTGGGGCCGCGCAGCACAGGCAAGTCCCATATCTATAAAGAAATCAGCCCAAACAGTATCCTGGTATCCGGTGGTCAGACGACCGTTGCAAATCTGTTTTACAATATGGGGCGCAAAACCGTAGGTTTGGTAGGCTTATGGGACTGCGTTGCCTTTGATGAGGTTGCCGGAATCAAGTTTAAGGACAAAGACGGCATTCAGATTATGAAAGACTATATGGCTTCCGGCTCCTTTGCCCGTGGCAAAGAGGAAAAGGCAGCATCGGCATCTATGGTCTTTGTAGGAAACATCAATCAGAGCGTGGATGTGTTGCTCAAGACTTCCTCTCTGTTTGACCCGTTCCCGCCGGAGATGGGAACGGACACAGCCTTTCTTGACCGTCTGCATTGCTACATTCCAGGCTGGGAGATTCCGAAGTTCCGTCCGGAGCATTTTACAAACGACTACGGCTTTATCACGGATTACTTGGCAGAGTTTATCCGAGAACTGCGGAAAGAACAGTATGGTGATGCGTTGGATAAGTATTTCCGCCTTGGAAAGAACCTGAACCAGCGCGATACGATTGCTGTCCGCAAGATTGTAGGCGGCTATGTGAAATTGCTGTATCCGGATGGGGAGTTCACGAAGGAACAGATTGAAGAAATTCTTGTATTTGCGCTGGAAATGCGCCGTCGCGTCAAGGAGCAGTTGAAAAAGTTGGGCGGAATGGAGTTCTATGATGTGAACTTCAGCTATATCGACCTTGATACCTTTGAAGAAAAATTTGTTTCCGTGCCAGAGCAGGGCGGTGGAAAGCTCATTCCTGATGGTATCTGCAATCCTGGACAGGTATATACCGTAAGTCAGGGGAAATCCGGTATGATCGGTGTATTCCGCCTTGAAAGCCAGATGCTGCCCGGTAACGGAAAATTTGAGCGCACTGGCCTTGGCAGCGACCGTGACTGCAAGGAATCCACGAATACAGCATTCAATTTCCTGAAAGCTAACGGAAATCGTATTAGTGGTAGCATCAGCACCACGATGCGGGATTACATCATCAACTATCAGGATTTACAGGGCATTGGCATGACCGGAAAGCTGGCATTGCCTACATTGATTGCACTATGCAGCATCGCTCTTGGACGGCCTACAGTCAGTACACTTGCCGTGCTGGGAGAAATCAGCATCAGCGGCACAATGATAAAAGTGGATGAACTTGCAAGTACATTGCAGGTGTGTCTGGACAGCGGTGCAAAACGAGTGCTGATACCGAGTACATCTTTCGTCGATTTTGCGACAGTTCCTCCAGATTTAATGAGTGCATTTCAGTTGATTCCTTATCAGAGCGCAGAGGATGCCGTGTTTAAGGCTTTAGGGGTAGAGTAATCAGTAAAACCTGCCTATTCTCTTAACACATAGAAAAAACGATTACACAGTAGCAACTACGGGAGGTTGATAGCATGAAGGAAAAAAGTCCAAGTTTTCTGAAGATTGTATATTTTGATGAAGCTGCGGCACAGGATTATTTGGACATTACAAATGGAGGCAGACTTGATTGGAGCAAAGAAGAAAACAGAAAGCGTGCTGCTCAAATACTTGCGGAAATTGAGGCACAAGCAAAGGGTGGTTTTAATATAATTAGCTTCTTAAAAGGAAGTATATCTGGAAATATTGATGCTAAGACCAGTGGTGAAGTATCTAAATTATTAGACACGACAATAAAGAATACCCTGCTGACAGACTATATAGCAAAGGCGCATACAGACGAAAAAATCAAAAAATTCGGGGACTCTGGGGTTTACGCTCCTAAAAACTCAGTGACTCTGTATAAAATGTATAGCTCATATCTGTCAATTGTTCCAAAAGAGCAATTACCGTTTGACTTTGATGTAGAGAAATTAAATGAAGCTGTACTAGGTGAACGAGGTTATTATGCTATGTTGCTGAAAACAGAAAGTGTGCCTTCATCTGTTCTGAGATTTAACATCAATGCATTCAAAAATAACTATAGTCTCGCTGATTTGAGCAAAATGAATCTTACATATTATGGGGTTGAAGTTGGAACTTGTAAACAGGCGGAATTAGGTATAGATCAAGAATTTGACTTTCAAGGGAAGTCACCGAAGGTAACCGCCGAAAGTGTATTAGGGATGAACGAAGATGCACCAAACCAGGAAAACGACCTTGCAGTATATGATATTGTACTAGCGGGAGTAAAAGCATGAAAAAAATTGTTTTATTTTATGGCTCTGATAGAGCTTTTGCAGAAATTATACCCAAGGGTCATAGAAATCTGCTGAGTATTGCCATGCAAATGGATGACGAGAGCAAGAAAATTGTAATGGAAGTTAAAGGATTTCCACAGCAAGAATCAGAGCCGGAAAAGCCCAAAAAGAAAAAGCCACGTGTTGCTAATCTGGTAATATACGCAAATGAATACAATAGTGTCAATGAACACGTTATTACAAACTTCATTGATTTCATAGCCCAAATCAATGTAACCAATATGTATATTCAAAATCCACCAGCGCTGTTACTCGATCAAGTTGAAAGAGTATATGGTGATAGTTGTGAGATTAAACCTAAGCATCAAAAGTACAATGCTATAAGCGAGGATATTATCAAACGTATATATGCTGGATTCGATGACAGAATTATTGGTCAGGAATCTGTAAAAATGAAACTGCTGAAAGCTCTTTACCCCCTTATGGATAATAGGCAGAACAAACCCGTTGTAATATTATTCTACGGGGATTCTGGACTTGGAAAAACAGAAACAGTACAGTACCTTACAGAGTTACTTGGAGGTGTGCTGCTTAGAAAACAGTTTTCTATGTACCAGAATAATGAGTTCTCAAATTATCTTTTTGGAGGAAAGCATAATCAGAAGAGCTTTGCTAAAGACTTACTAGCCAGAGACTCTAATGTCATTTTGCTTGATGAGTTTGATAAAGCGAATCCCGTTTTCCATAGCGCATTTTATCAATTGTTTGATGAGGGAATTTTTGAGGATCAAAATTACAAAGTGGATGTTCGTCATGCAGTGATTTTTTGTACATCAAACTATCAGACAGAAGATGAAATCAAAGAAAAGCTAGGATTGCCAATATATAATCGTTTTGATGCGATTATTAAGTTTAACCCACTTTCTAATTATGCAAAGACGAAAATTGCGGAATTGGCGTTGAAAAATACTGATAATGGTGATGTGTTACCGAATGAAATCAGAGAAAGAGTGGTTTCTGCATCTATGGAATTAAGTAACGCTAGAGAAATTCAGCGATTGGTCAAAGATACTATTTCACTGCACGAAATAAAGAAAATTTGTAATGGATTGAAACTGGAAAATGGAACGAATTAAACTGTTTGAATGGGTAAAAGGAATGTACGGTACAGAGCCAGACTATCCTTGGAATGATTGGAATGCCGTCCTTCGCCATGCAGAAAACAAAAAATGGTATGCTCTGATTATGGAAGTGCCTGCTCAAAAGCTCGGATTGGATGAAAACCGTATTATAGACATCTTAAATGTTAAATGTGATCCTCTTTTGATCGGTTCACTGCGCAGCAAATCAGGATATTTTCCCGCATACCACATGAATAAAGAAAAATGGTTGAGCATTGCCTTGGATGGCAGTGTTCAAGAGGATGAAATAAAAGATCTTCTGGATATGAGTTATAAACTGACTCAAAAGTGAGCTTTTCAATTCTTTTGATGGCTTGACTCCTTAAATGCAAAAGCAGACCTGTAAACTCGGCACAGGTCTGCTTTATGAATTTGGAACCATCTTAATTTTTCTCTTTATACTCGGAAATCAGTTCCTCTGTCAAATACTCATCGCTCATACAGTGCAGATCAGATACTCCTTCACTTATTAGACGATAAATGGTTGAACGATAGAAGAAGCTTAAGGCATCATCCAAGGACAGGTTTTCTTTTTCCGAAAATTGCTCGATAATTCGGGCATATTTTTTTTGCAATAAAATAGGATTGGCGGTCAAATCTGTTCACTCCCTTCATAGTGCAGATACTCATCAAGAGCGTTCTGCGTTCGGAAACATATTTGTAAGTTGGGCTTTTCATAGCGCAGGCGGCGAATCGCTTCTCCTTTGTCAATCAGATTATCAAAGTAAAGCTCAACGGTATTAAATACCTTATCGTTGGCGACACCGCCAATCACTATATCATAATCTGTTGTATCATTTCCAGTTCTGCATTTCAGAATAAAGTCGAGCCATTCTTCAGAATAGCTTTCAAATATCAAAATCTTAAGTTCCTGATAAGCCTTTTCATCAAAAATATAACGAGAAACAATTCCGTTTTTGCCACGACGCTTGAATTTTTCATACCACTTTACTGCTTGATCGTAAAGAGGTGTTGTGTAAAAGCCACGTCCAAAATCGACATTTTCTCTGGAATGTAATAAATCTGGAGTTTGAATTTCCAGATAGGAGCCATGATATAAAATCATAATTGGATACCCCTTTCTTCCATTAAGCTGATAATATCATCTACGATATAGTCCTTACTTTGGGTATGAAGCATCTCATACTCCGGTACGATATAGCTACTCAAAATATCGCTTTTTTCAGTCAACGCCTGATAAACTTCTTCGGCATTTTTTCCCAGCTTGATGGCAATATTTTCGATACAGAATACAGCAAATTCCAGCTCATCTGTATTTGTTATTTTAGAGTTATCTAACATGGTTGAAGCACCCCCCCCTGTTATTCGTAATCAAAATGGTTTGTATCGTCGTAATCTCCAAGATCGTCTTTCAGGAAATCTGACTTCCGGATGTACATGGGATTTAGCAGCTCACCTTTTTCGTGCAGAAGGCTGAATTTATAGTCCAGCAGTGCTGCGGGAACGTAAAGCTGTTTTGCGGTTTCAAAGAAAGAGTATTCGGACAAAAGCTCTAATACTTCGCTATCTTCTAAGAGTAACTCTGCTGCAAAGAAGTTTGCTTCATCTTCTTCCAACGAGCTACCGTCCAACACTTCCATTTCCTGAAATCCTTTCATCATGGCAATCTGAGCATGAAGCACAGCGTGTCCTAATTCGTGAGCAACTAAGATACGTTCCAATATATCATTCACATTACTGTCAATGACAATATTCTTTTGTCTCGACTGGTAGAAGAAAAATCCTTTTAATTTTTTCTCCATATCATAAAAATGAATTTTGATTCCCAGACATTTGCAAAGCTCATAAGGATCTCTGGTGTCATATTTTTTTATCAGTTTTTCAACTGTTTCAATAATGCGTGCTGCCGTTCTCACTTGCTTCACCTCCTAATCGGACACAGAAAACAGTTATCTGCGAGTGAGGTCTGACTTAATGGCTGCTATTCCGTTTGCTTGTGTTTTCTGTATTTTTTAGGAGTGAATTTTTCCCTTGCATTCTTTTTGGAGTCCATATAGACCGACATCAACGCCTGAAAAAACACATCTTTGGCATCTTCATCCAGATCTCCACCGGCAAATAAAGAACTTACTCGTCCTAATACTTCCTGAGCTTCCTTTGCACCTTTGGCACCAAACTGCTTTCGTGCTTCAGCGAGGAACATATCTTCATCTATACGGCTTTGTTTGTCGGTTTCCTCATCGTCCAAAAGATAAGAAACAGATATATGCAAGGCTTCCGCCAATTTTCTGATATTGCTTTTTCGAGGGAGTGTTCCTAACTGCTCATAGGTGTAGAGAGAGCGTTCAGAGATTCCGGTTAACTGGGCAAGTTCTGTCTGAGAAAGATTCATTGCCAACCGAGCCTCCTTTACTTTTTCGCCAAATGTCATATCCTTTCCTTCCTTTCTATGAAATTATTTATTCGTAACTTCCGATTATTCATTGACAAACTTCTGAAAATGGATATAATAGAATTTGGAAACAGAAGTTTAACCTCGTATTTATTATATATCGGAAGTTGCAATTAGTCAATAAGTTCCGACTGTAACTTCTGGTTTTTATATTGTATCTTACAGTTTGAACATGATATGTACTGGTTATTCTGTCCATGCTTCGGCATTTTCTTTCCCTTTGGCTGAAAGTGGACTTAGAAAGGAATTTGTATATGAAATAGAACCGAAAGGAGTTTTTTATGAGCAGGAATAACACTCAGGCTTTACATAGCATCCGTATGATGTGCAGGATGCAGCAAGTGGATGAAAAAGTTTTGTATGACCGTTCCAGGCTGATTCTTTCCATTTATCGGGATGTCTGCTGGTCTACAATGGGAAGAGCAGAAGAAGTCTATGATGATTTGATTTGTACCTGTGGTACCAGTTTGGATGGAGCACTGATTTATCTGGAAACCTTTGCTCCTGATGAAGCAAGAGAACGTTTTGAAGAAAAAATCCGGAGCCTGTTTGAAACAAAATGGATCATTGAACTGGTGGATAATGCTATGGGACGAATTCGGGAATACCCTTGTCGGGGAGATTTATATTGTGAGATACTCTCCAAGTGTTATTTGAGCAGATTTAAGTATAAAGAAGCTGAGATGCTGGAAATAATGGATATGGAACGCAGCACCTATTACGACCGCAAAAAAGAAGCTGTTATGCTTTTTGGTTTGTCCCTGTGGGGCAATGCAATTCCCATGCTGAAAGAGTTTCTGGCGACTGCGAGAGAAGATGAAACAATGGGTTATGAAATTTAGGAAGTCCGATAAAAGTCCGACAAAATCCCGACACTTTTCCTACTGAAAGTCCGACCTTGCAGGTGTTAAGATTAGTATGCTGGGAGAGCGCAGCATCTAATTAAATCAATAATTTTGCCTCGTACCGAAAGGTATGGGGCTTTTTTTATGCCTTCTTCCAGACAACGGCATGAATGGGAGTCAGAGAAATCCTCTGGCTCTTTTTTCATGCCTGCATGGAGGACGGACAAATGAAAAGACGGTTTACAAATCGTATTCGTGATTCTCCTTTTTTCTTGAAATTTTGATTTTCAAATTTCAAGAACATGGAGGAATAAAGAATGTATTTTGACCCAAAAGAGGTAGGAAAACGAATTGCGAAACTTAGAGAATTATTGGGATACAACCAGGAACAATATTCTCAAAAAATCAATATCAGCAGGAGTGCTTTATCAAAAATTGAGATTGGTGACAGAAGCCCCTCTATTGATTTACTTATTGAAATTGCAGAGCTGTCTGGAGTTACATTGGACTATTTAATTTTGGGAAGAACGCCACAGGAGGGTAACAAGAAATTAGGGATGCAGTTGGTTATTTCTTTTTTGACTGAGTTGGAACGGGAAATGTAATTGTGCACAGATTGTGCAACGGTTGCGCACTGCCAGTCAATCGGATTGTCCGTGTATTTTCAGTACAATTTAATCAAGGTTAAAAACACAAATTAACCGTTTGTACCTTGAAAACTGCATAGACATTCATCAAACACGTTCCTGTTGCCGGTGCGAGAGCATCAGCCACATCAGCAATACGCCAGGACGACTGCAATCAGAAACACAGGGTCACCTATTTTATTTTGTCTGTTCATTCTGATGGTCAGAGCGAGAACTATTGGCTTGTAAATGTCGGATTGCTTCCGACAAGGCAATGAAAGCAACAGGTATAATGATACTTCTGCCCAGCCACAGTCCACACAATGGGGGCAGCCCGGTGAGAACCACGGGGAGGTTAGATTCCTATGGTGCTGGTCAGCAGCCAGCCGTTTGATGACTTCCCTGTAAGAAATCATCTTACTGCCCAGGGGTGTTGAGAACAAATTTGGGCATATCACATATTTTCGGGGAGGGCTGCGATAGCTGTATGGTTATTTGCAGCCCTTCGTACATACCCAACGAGAGGAGGAAACATACAATGATGAAGAAAGATTGGGTGTATCGCAGAGGCGATATTTATTATGCAGATTTGAACCCGGTATGTGGCTCTGAGCAGGGTGGCAAGCGACCGGTTGTTGTTATCCAGAACAACATTGGAAATGTACATTCTCCCACTTTGATTGTCGCCACTATTACCACAAAACAGGATAAACGGAAATACCCAACACATTATCCGATTAAAGAAAATCCTGCTTTTACAGAACCGTCTGTTATTATGCTGGAGCAGCTTCGCACCATTGATAAAAACAGAGTGATTGGATACTTAGGAAAGATCACAGCAAAGGATATGCTTGGTATTGATCAGGCGTTAGTGCTCAGTCTTGCACTTGAACACCTTGGAAATGCTGTTGTGAAATATATCGTGAAGGAATAAGGAGGGCTACATAATGTTTGAAGATAGAATCGCTGCCTTGAATCAGGCAAACACTGAAAAGATGGCAATGGGAGCCATGCAGTATGATAAGAGAACCTATACAGTTGATGAAATCCAGGATATTTTGGGAATCAGCCGGACATCTGCTTACAATCTGGTCAAAAAGAATTATTTCCGCTGTGTTCCATTCTGTGAAAGTTGGAGGACAGTACAGAATATCCAAAAAGAGTTTTGATGAATGGTTAGATCAGCAGAGTTGAATTTGTCAAGGATGTCAGTTCTCCTGGCGACAAACTTAAGGAATTGTTATTTGTTCGATATACTTTAGCTAAGCCACATGACTTAGCTAAAGTTTTTACATAAGGAGGACATGATTATGCTACAAGCAAGAAAGCGTACGAGTATGTCTGTAATTGAAATGGGCAAACGACTCGGACTTGGTAAAACAGAATCTTACTGGCTTATCAAGAAGAATTATTTCCAAACGATTATGGTAGGAAAGAAAATGAGGGTGATGATTGCGAGCTTTGAAGATTGGTACGCCAATCAATGCCGCTATCATAAAATTGATGGTACACCACCAGGAGCACATATTAAAGAGATTTCCATGACAGCTGATGAGCTGGGGCATCTCCTCGGAATATCGGAAGCATCTGCCTATGAGCTGATTGCAAAGGGTCATTTTGAAAAAGTCGATGATCTTGCGAAGATGCGTATTACGAAGGAGAGTTTTTGGAAATGGTACACAGCACAGACATTTTACCGAACGGTTGAAGATCAGGAAGAAGATAAAAAACTACGGCAAGATGCCTATACAATGCCGGAGATCGGTAAAATGCTTGGGCTGTATCGCAATCAAGTTTATTATATCGTTTCAAAGGGTGTATTCGATATTGTGCAGATTGGACGGTATAAATGTGTTACAAAAGACAGCTTTCATCGTTGGTATGAGAGCCAGTCCCACTACAAAATGGTGGGAAAAGCTGATATAGAAGAAAGGAGCGAGTAACTATGGCATCTATCGTAAAACGAAAAAAGAAATACTCTGTGGTCTATACATACATCGATGAATCGGGCAAAAAGCGTCAGAAGTGGGAAACCTTCGATACCAGCACTGAAGCGAAAAAAAGAAAGAATCAAATTGAGTACGAACAGGAAACGGGCAGCTTCATTGTTCCGACTGCCAAAACGGTAAACGATCTCCTGGAAGAATATATGTCTATCTATGGAGTAAACACCTGGGCGATGTCTACTTATGAAAGCCGTCAGAGCTTGCTTTCCAATTATGTTCGTCCAATCATTGGCGATATGAAACTGGAAGATCTGAATCCCAGAGTGATGGACAAATATTATCGTGACCTGTTGACTGTTAAGGCGGTATCGACTCGATTCGTAAAAGCGAGGACTGAATTTGTGACAGCGAAAACCGTCAGACAAATCCACAAGGTACTACATAATGCCTTTAATCAGGCGGTAAAGTGGGAACTGATTTCCCGTAATCCGGTAGAACACGCAACTCTGCCAAAGACAGAAACCAAGCCAAGAGAAATTTGGACAGCGGACACGCTGATTAAAGCTCTGGAGGTTTGTGATGATGAAATTTTGAGCTTGGCAATCAATCTAGCTTTCTCCTGTTCCTTGCGAATGGGTGAGCTGCTGGGATTGACATGGGATTGTGTGGATATTTCTCCTGCAAGTATTGAACAGGGGCGAGCAAGTATTTTCGTAGAGAAAGAATTGCAGCGTGTCAATCGAAATGCGATGGAGAACCTGAATGAAAAAGATATTATGTTTAAGTTTCCCCGAACATTTGCCAGCACACACACTGCTTTAGTTTTGAAAACTCCAAAAACCAAAACAAGCGTGAGAAAAATCTTCCTGCCTAAAACGGTTGCCGAAATGCTCGTTGAGAGAAAAGCTACCATTGAGGAACTGAAAGATTTGTTTGGCGATGAATTTGTTGACTTTAATCTTGTGTTTTGCTCCAGCAATGGAAAGCCGATAGAAGGACAGGTCATCAATCGAGGATTCAGTAAGTTAATCGAGGAACATGGGCTTCCAAAGGTAGTTTTCCATTCCCTCCGTCATTCCAGTATCACTTATAAGTTGAAGCTGAATGGTGGCGATATGAAGTCGGTGCAAGGTGATTCCGGTCATGCACAGATCAAGATGGTAGCTGATGTATATTCGCATATTATTGATGATGACCGTCGGGTGAATGCTGCGAGACTGGAAGAAGCATTTTATTCTGGCAGACAAGCTGAACCGGAAGAAGTGGTTGAAAAACCGGCTGAGCAAAAACCTCAAAGTGATCAGGAACTTCTCCTGTCGCTCCTTCAAAAGCCCGGTATGGCTGAACTGCTTAAGACGCTTGCTAAGTCGATGTAAAATCAAAAGGCAGATCCTTTCTTTTGAGTGGGTCTGCTTTTTCAGTACATATTTAGAATTTGGTAACACAAATTATGCTGATTTCGTGTTACAATACATATAGCAAACGGTAAGATAAGGGCATCTGCACTTTGAATTTGTACGGCATATCACTATGCTGTATTTCGTATCATTTGGCAGTACTCAGCAGGTTAGACTTGAACTAAAAACAGCCACCATTTTTCAGATGCTCAGCTAATTACTTGCCAATTAGACCTGGTAAAATCCCCTTGTACAGGCTATCACACGGTAGTATCTCATGAGATATGGAACAGTGAAAAAGCCTTGAAATTACGGGATTTCTTAGCACTACATAGCATCTCCTGATGTCGTATCGGAGCTTCTCCTAAGCGGCAGGCCACTGGTTCGAATCCAGCCGGGGGTGCCAGATTTTCTGTCAAAAGCCCTTGCTGCAAGGGCTTTTGTTTTTTACCCTTTTTGGTATTTCCTTGCAGCACACTCCATGCCTTCTCGCGGTTGCGCCCTCTTTTTGCGCGCGGATGGGCCGCCGCTGCAAGCAACGCATGTTCTCCTCGGCGGTTTTACCCATGGTCGTCTTTCTGCAGTGTGAGCTGGGAACGTGTTAACCTCAGCTGCCGGGTGGTGACAGATGTGCTGTGCACACAGATTCCCCTCAAGCGCCAGCGCAACGGCATGGTCGATAAGGAGTTTTTGGTGCGGCATCCTTTCCGTGCCCTCAAAATCAATGTGACAGAGGAACAGCTTTCAGAATTCAGCAAATACTATCCCATT